>Ga0315289_10001000_pt1 | contig 44003 bp, 37 predicted proteins | sample YL17G11_40_MG_FD_203452 | JGI IMG/M metagenome (GOLD analysis project Ga0315289, IMG submission 203452) | Sediment microbial communities from Yellowstone Lake, YNP, Wyoming, USA - YL17G11_40 | ecosystem: Environmental > Aquatic > Freshwater > Lake > Sediment | place: USA: Wyoming | collected... | reverse complement strand
GTCGCCTAATGTCGATATGCCGTTTTGCTCCACCCGTCCCATTCGTCACGCCACCACATCTGGTAGGTGATGTCCAGGATGTGCTTGAGCACCTTGCCGTCAAGCTCCTGATCGGGCTTGGCAACTGCCCGATCGAATGCCTCTCGATCTGCTCCCGTCTGCGCAAGGAACTTGTCTACCAGCGTCTTCTCGTAGCTGCCTTTCAGAAGCGAGTTGGCCGTGTAGCGTATGTCCGGCGCGTTGCACCCGGCGAGTGTCGTCAGCACGATGCAGTTTCGTGGCGGCTTGTCAATCCGGCTGACGTACTGACAGCCTGTGCACGCCAACGCAACAGCCACCAGGACAGCCATTCGCAATGTGGTGCCAGTCATCTCAACTGTCCCTCCTTTCTCAAGTGTGCACGTCTTGTATACAACCGCCCGACATGATACGACCAGGGGCCAGCTCTGACAAGACCCGAAGCCCAGACGACTTTCACATCAGGCAAGCCAGTTTCGCGGCAGTTCCTGGGGGGGCGTCTGTAGAAAGGCCCTGAAAGCCCTCCAGGCCGCGTAGAAAAATCGTTAATTGCACAGAGAGGGGGAGGATGGGGCCTATCTACAGCTTTGCCTCTTCTACGTGCCTCTGGGGGATTCTGGGGGATGCCGGTCGGGTTGAATCTACCGAAACGTCCTGCATGGAGCAGCACGCGGGGCGGCGTGGCAGGAACCGCCTGTGACTGTCTGCTCGTGTAAAGCTGCGATTCGGCCTACTTCAGGTATGCTCGAAGGGTGTTGGTCGCGATGCCTAGCATTCTGGCTGTGGCGGTGTAATTGCCGTTGTTCAGCTCCAAGGCGCGCGCCGCATACTCGCGCTGAACCTCCCGCAAAGGCCTGATCTCGCCTGCGGCCCCCGGCAGAAAGCCGCGGGTCTGAGCCGGCTCGTCTTCGCACGGCGCAAGGCGTCCCAGCAAGCGTTCTTCTTCTATCACATCCGGAATCGACCACCCAAGGTAAGTTGCTCGTTTCAGGACCTTGAGCAGTTGGCGGACGTTGCCGGGCCAGTCGTAGCCCTGGAGGCACTTGATCTCTTCCGGCTTCAGGTTCCTTGCTGGCCGCCCTTCCGTCAGTGTCGAAAGCAGCTGGTCTGTAATCGTTGGGATGTCGTCCAGATGCTCCCGTAGCGCCGGCACGCGAATCAGCAGCACGTCCAGCCGGTGATAGAGGTCAGCCCGGAATCCTCCCTTGTGGATCAGGGCCGGCAGATCGCAGTTTGTTGCGGCGATCACACGCACGTCGACCTTCCTGGGCTGGTCCGATCCTTCCGGCGTCACCCATCCATCTTCCAGCACGCGCAGCAGCTTGGCTTGTATCTCTGTCGGCAACTCTCCCACTTCGTCCAGGAACAGTATGCCCGAGTTGGCCGTGACGAAGGCGCCATCTCGGCCATTAACCGCCCCGGTGAAAGCCCCCTTCACGTGGCCGAACAGGACCGAGTTCGCAAGGGGCGCGTTGCCCGAGAACACGGCGCAATTTACGGGGACTAAAGGTCCGCTGGCGCGGCGGCTCCTCTCGTGAATCAGGTGGGAGACGTACTCTTTTCCCACACCGGACTCGCCGCTTATGAGCACGGGCTCATCCAACTCCGCGCATTTCCTGATCATCTGCCGGAGCTCACACATCGGACGGGACTTACCCCACAGGACGTGCTTGAACCCTGCCCTTCGGAATACCTCGACAGCTCTTGTGTCCGAATCGTCGTGCTGTCTGGTGGAAAGCTTCCGTATGGTGTTCACGTAAGCCTCTTCATCCTGGTATTTGAAGTACTCGGCGATTGAGGCATCAACCAGGTCAGCCCAAAACGCATGGTCCCCGGAGGTCCTTTTCCGTTTCCCATCGATGTTCGGGTCTTGGCTCGCAAGATCCAGCAGGAACGTCGCATTCGCGTGGTCGCGCAGCCCAAGGTGTTCGCAGACGGCCTCAGTATTGCTGGAGAGCTTTCCGAACACCGGTGTGCAGAACTGGGCGAAGGCATCTTGTTGGCCCTCCAGGTATCCTCTGCCGCAGTACCATGCAATCTCTGTGCCGCCCTTCTGAAGAGATCGAGTAGAACGGGCCACGTCATCCCAATCGCAGTAGACACCAAGTCCGCAGACGTGAATCTCGCCCGGGGCGGTCTTTCGCTTCTCCAGCGATGCCAGGGCCTGGCCGATGCGAGCGGCACTCGTCACCAACACTTCTGCCTGTGGATGCTTGAGCAGAGCCATTGCGGCTGCAGTGGCACCGTCCAGCCCATTGTAGCTCAGGATAATGACCTTCCTTGAACTTCTCGCCATATTATCGCTTCCCCAGAGCAACTGTGACAGGAGAATCATAGCGGATTCCGGTCGCGTGTCAATGGGCCTTCTGCAGTTATGGCTCAAATATTGAGCAGCGGCGGTAGATAAATGCCGGGTCGAACAAGGCATAGTCCTTGGTCCGCTGAGGGCCGGAACATCCCCAAGTGCTTGTGACAAAGCGCCTTCCGGATGAACGATCCATCTTTCACGCTTCTGGCATGCGCCTTGCTCTACGTTCCCACGGACTTTCGTAAGTGATGCAGGTAAGAGCGAAGAGGCGATCATAAGGGCTGTGCCGAAGGTACGCGGCGCAGCCCATGCTGTTTCCGCAAGGGCTGGGTCTTACGAGAAGGGTAGGAGGAGTAGCAATGTTCAACGGTCTCACGCCACACGACCGACACGGTGTCTCTGGAGGCGCAACGGTTCGCTCGACTGAGCCACCTGACCGGCCCGCTCCATTTGAGTCGAACGACGCCCTGGTTGAAGGTGCCCGGCAGATGTTTCATGCCCGCCGGCTGTTGGCAGAAGTCGAACAGGATGCAAGCCGAAGGGCAGATGCCGATCGCGTTTCCGACAACGAAGCAACGTGGACAGATTACTGGCATGAATCCTTCGACATGACTGGCGATGGAGTGGTGATCTGCGAACAGTGCAGGAAGCACGGCCTTTCCAGAACGGAACGTGAGATATTGATCGCGCTGGTGCTGGATAGACTTGCACTTCTGGAGACTGGCGTGCGGACGTGCGGTGACGTCCTCGGCGTCCTCGGCCTGTCGGGCCCGCAGGTGATTCAAAGCCTCCGCTCCCTGTCAGAGCACGGGCGACTCCACAAGGCCGGCCTCATCTCATACGATGATCCCGACGAGGACCTACGTGAAAGACGGATTGTGGTAGATCCCACGCTCGTGGAGACTGTCCTCTACGATCAGGCTGCAAGAGAACGCGGCTGGCCCGTTAAGACGGAGGAGGAACTCTACGACAGGCTCCGCACACTCTCCCGCGGCTTCATGAAAAAGGTGCAAGCTGTCGAGTATGCCGAGGATGCACTTCCGGGCCACAATTCTGATATCTACAGGACCTATCGACGAGTGGATCGCCTGGTGACAGGCCTTGAGGAGACGCTGGAGCTTCATCCCGATTGGCGACTGCAAAAGCTCTTGACGCATGCCGCGGATATTTGTCGCGCGGAGCGGCTGATAATTCTGATCCTGGTGGGCAAAGAGCTGTCACACCTTAACTCGGATCACAGTCTCTTCACAGGCCTGGGATTGGCTCGCGCCGCATGCGACCAAGCCTGGCAGGTACGGTTCGGGTTCGCCATGCTGCAGAGCAAGTCAACTCTGGTTAGGGAGGATCTCATCAGGCCGGCCGGTGGCGAGGGGGATCTGCTCACTGACGACCCCAGAGCGTTGGCAGAAGTCGAATTCGAGCTGACCGGGAAGAGCCTGGACATTCTGAAGATCGAGCGACGCTTGGCCAAAGAGCCCTTGGGAGCAAAAGGCATCCGGAAGGCCAAGGTCCGGATGGAGCAACTTGTGCTCTCTGAGGAGGTGCACAGGGCCCTCCAGATGGCAATCGCCCAAGCACGCAACGCGGACGTGCTGATTCGCGACTGGGGGCTAGGAGAGGTGATGCCGTATGGCCGGGCCGTTACGCTCCTGTTCTCGGGCCCTCCCGGCGTTGGGAAGACGGCGTGTGCGGAGGCCTTGGCCCACGAGCTGGAGCGGCCGATTCTGGTTGCCGACTACTCCCAGATACAGAACTGCTTCGTCGGGCAGACAGAAAAGAACATTGTGAAGATGTTCCGGGCGGCAAGGGCGCATGAAGCCGTGCTCTTCTGGGATGAGGCGGATGCGATGTTCTATGACAGGGAGATGGCCGCCAGGAGCTGGGAGGTCCGGGACGTAAACGTACTCCTGCAAGAACTGGAGCGCTTCGACGGAGTGTGCATTCTCGCCACGAACAGGAAGGTCTCTCTCGACAAGGCGCTCGAAAGGCGGATCAGCCTTAAGGTCGAGTTCGATAGACCTGACAGGGAGATGCGGCGTGAGATATGGCAACGCCTGATCCCCCCGAGGATGCCCTTGTCGGATGACGTAGACCTTGATAAGCTGTCCGCGTTCGACCTCACGGGCGGCGAGATCAGGAACGTCGTGCTGAACGCAGCGCGGCTGTCGCTGAGTCGAACGGGGAGCGCATCGGTCACAATGAGGGATATCCAGCGAGCCATAGAGATGGAGACAAGCGGCACGTGGCGAGCCGAAGGTACGCATGGAATCGGCTTCGCGCACAGTAATCGCGCGGAACGGCTTGTCGCTGCAAACGGTCAAGGACAGTGCCGGTCAAGTAGCCAAGACAGTTAGGGGGGAGTCCCGATGGATAGCACGTTGGCGGAACGCGCAGAGAATCTGAAGAAGGCAGAGGCGCAGAGGAATCCTGTTGAGGTGACAGGCTATGGCCGTGAGTCAACACATAAGGGATACCTCTCACGGATCCTGAGATCCAGGTGCTGCAACATTGCCGGAAAAGCTGCCCTGCTACTGAAAGGGGTCTGGAGTCCCTCGTGGAGGGGCGGGATCAGCTTCCAGTTGTAATGGGTTGCCCCACCGACCAAGGAGACATCACATGACAGGACTCAACTGCAGACTCCGCGAGTTGTATGCCCAGCGGATTGACGAGATCAAACGGATTGCGTCCGAGTACGACGGTGTTTCGAAGCCCCTGCTCATGGCTGTGCCAGAAGGTTACGAGCAGAGCACAGTCCGCCTCATGGTTGTGGGCCAGCAGACCCACGGCTGGGGTCAAGGTAACTGCTGGGATGTCGATGAACTCATGTCCGAATATGGGCGGTTCGGGATGGGAGAGCGTTACGGAAAACCCTTCTTGAGAACGTCGCAAGACCTGTACAGAAGGCTGAACCCTGATGGGGCACATCTCGCTTTTCTCTGGTCTAACCTGAACAAAGTCGATCAGAAAAAGAAGAGACCAGAGAAGTCTGTGGAGGAGAGGATCGCCGAGCTTCAGCTCCTACGGAAAGAGATCCAAATCCTTGAACCAAAGGCTGTCGTCTTCTTCACAGGGCCCAACTACGACGGCCTGCTCCGATCGATCTTTCAGGACGTGCAGCTCAGGCGGCTTTCATCCGAAGTGGATGAAAGGAAGCTGTCGAGGCTCGAACATGATTCTCTGCCTACTTGTTCCTACCGCACGTACCATCCACATTACCTCTGGCGGTGCCGCAGGCGTGAGTGTTTCGTTGAAGCGATTGTTCGGGACATCAACGGCCGGGCAACGAGTCAGTGAAGGATTGCCCCCTTCGCTGCGTCCCTCGGCACACCTCCTGCGATATGAACGTGCCAATCGTGTGACGGCCCTTGCGGGTCTATCTGGGGGCACGGCGATAACGGGGTAGGGTACACGGCCCGAACCAGGAAACAGGTAGCTTCCCACCACACGTGCCATGCGCGCGCTTGTAGCCCATAACCGCTAAGTTACTGCCCCTGCCCATACCTGATTCCCCTGGGTGTAGCGCAGCACCATATCGCAACCAGGTGCAGAACGTCAATATCTGAGTGCAACTAATCAGATATTGACTGATCTCTGCGATAGAACTGGCATCCTCCGCTGCTGAGCTGCCCCACCGCATTGCGCTGTAACACCCTGCACGCACGACCACTATGACAAATCAGGGCCGGCTCGTGCTGGGAACGGCACGCGTGCTGCTAAAGAAAGGGCCGTGGAAAGTGCCTCGGTCGCCAGCATGGAGGTGATGGGACCATGGCGGTAAGCGGAGAGAGATTCCTGGAATTGACCAAAGCAGAGAGGCTGGAGATCTCCGGGCACGCTCTGCGCCGCCTGCACGAGCGGACCGGGTGGCGTCTTTCCGAAGAGGAGTCCTTCGAGCTGTTCCTGAGCGCCAAGCAGGTCAGGGTGCCTGAGATGATGATGCTCGGCTACCGGCCGGCGTATGGGCGCAGGCTCAGGAAGGGCCAGAGATCGTGGTACTTCCGACTCCTGCTCGGTGGTGAGGAAGCCGTGGCCGTGATCGGGCAAGCTTTCGGGGAGGGGGGATACGTGTGGATGACGACCTACGGGCGCAACAGCCAGACAGAACAGCTCTGCATGGGCACCTATGAAAGACTGGCTCCTGTTGTGTAAGTCCTTTTGTTATCTGGAGGGAGAAGACATGATGGACCCGATGATAGTCGACTACTTGGAAGGGATCGAGCTGGGCGAGATGCAGGGGTTCCAGAACATGGGGGTCGTTCCGCTTCTGGCGCCTTCTGAAGGGGGCCCGAGCTACCTGACGCTTAAAGGAGCACTGGAGGAGGGGCTGCTGTCGGTGACGGAGGTAAGCCAGGGTGGGTCTGTGCCGGAGCTCAAGGTGACCAACAACGCTGAGAGTTCCGTGCTTTTGCTGGATGGAGAAGAGCTCGCCGGCGCCAAGCAGAACCGGGTGCTCAACACGACCATTCTGCTCAAGAAGAAGTCTGACACCGTCATCCCTGTGAGCTGCACTGAGCATGGGCGATGGTCCTACGCATCGGCGCAGTTCAGTGACTCAGGGGTGGTCATGCCTCCTGCGGTAAGGATGCGCAAGGCACGTTCGGTGGCAGCGTCGCTGGAGAGGTCCAGAGAGTACAGGTCCGACCAGACAGAGGTGTGGGACCAGGTCGCCGAACTCTCCGCGCGCGCTGCAGCACCTTCTCCGACAGGTGCCATGCGTGATGTCTTCAGTGCGAGAGAGCACGACCTGGACGACTACCTGAAGGCGTTCGAGTGCATAGAGCACCAGAGGGGATTGCTTGTCATCATCGGGAGCGCTGTCGTCGCCTTCGATGTGCTTTCGCGCGAGTCGGCGTACAAGCAGCTGCACCCCAAGCTCGTCAAGAGCTACGCTATGGACGCGCTACTCGATGCGCCCAAGGGAGCTGACAAGCTGTCTCCGGACACAGCCAGGGTTTTCATCAAAGAGGCCTGCGGCTGCGAGGAGAAGAAGCACAGCTCAGTGGGTCTTGGCTGGGACTGTCGTTTCCAGGGCCCGAACATGGTGGGATCTGCGCTGACTTACCGTAAGACGGTCATCCACGCTGCGTTCTTCCGTGCTGACGAGTCCGACAAAGTTGGCCGCGTCTCCTCGTTCCGCAGGCGCAGGGACGCCAGGATCTTCTGATAGAATGGATTTAGCCGGAACCAGGTTGCCTTCAACATGAACGTCTCGTGGTGAGTGTGTTACTTCGACAGGAGACGCAGCATGGAACCGAAGAGTTTCGTGGTTCGAGGCCATCCCGCCACCTTCGCGACACGACGAGAGGTGGAGTGGAAGGAGTCTCTCGCGTCCCAGGTGCCAGGTCTCTCGATGGATGGACGCGAGAAGGGCGTTGGCCTACGGTTCATCTTGCCCACGCTGACCCCCGCTGGGCATCCTTTGGATGTAGACAACCTCTGCGAGCCTGTCTTCACAGTGCTTGTGCGCAAGGCCGGATGGTTTGCAGGCGGGAAGACCAACATCCAGTGGTGGTGGGCCAGCAAGGAAGTGGGGGCTGAGCACGGATGTGAGATCACTGTCTATTCGGACTCCGCGCCGGACATTCCGGAAGGTCCGCCTGACTGGGACCAAACCTACACAGGCGTGCTTCCCTCGTGTGCGACGTCTCCCGAGGTCGCTCTCTGGGCGTGGCAGCTCCGCTCCGAACGTGGTATCGACTGGACACCTGATACGTGCTCTCTGTTCCTCGGGTTTAGCTCGCCAAAGGTGAACCTCGGAGATATATCCACCGGAGTGGTCAAAGCGTTCATCGACTGCCTGTATCCCTGGATTGGGGGTACAGCTGGAGCCCCTGATGATCACCGCATATCTCGGCTGATCGTGCAGAAGGGAGCCCATGGATTGTCGCATGATTCAGTGAATGTGAAGCTCTGGGCTTCCGGGAGAATCACGCAGCCTCTTCTGCCAGGCCAGAGAAGGGAGTCTGTCCGTCGGATGAAGCTGAAACCGAAGACGGCAGACGGATGCCATTACGGCGCAATCAGCAACCCTTACCGCCCCGGCACGGGCAAATGGACAGTCTAAACGTTCCCTGGGATTGACAAACCGGACTTGACGACGTACCATTGGGCGGGCACACGAATCTCCCTCTGGGGGCACGTAGGAATGCCTCGACAGGTCATTATCGAGAACCCTATCCTTAACTCCCCCTTCGACGAGCCTACTCGCCATTTCAAGTTCACGGAAGATGGTATCACAGATGAAACCGTGGAGGCTCGTCGCGTAAGCGCTTACTTCGTTCCTGTGCCCCAACCAAGGAAGAGAGGCCGCACGCAATCCCTCTTCGACACTGAGTGGACCAGGGATCGACTCAAAGAGAACACTTTCATCAACGAGGTCCGGAGCCGTGTGAACACCTGGCGGGCAAGGGGCCACCCGGGCATTACCAGAACATCCGCCCGGCTTCTGGGATACTGGACGAACCCCCAACGAGAACGTCGCCTCTTCTTCTGCCAGGTCGAGGCAGCAGAAACGGCTATCTACATCACTGAGGCTGCCAGTGAATCTGGCGACAGATGGATAGAGAATCAACTGAGGGAGGAGAACGACAGGTACAATCCCTCGCTATACCGCATTGCGTTGAAGATGGCCACCGGCAGCGGCAAGACCATTCTTATGTCCATGCTCATCGCCTGGCAGGCTCTCAACAAGTTCGCCAATCCACAGGACGCCCGCACAACATTTTGTGCCGCCGCCATTCTTGCTCTTGCGAATTCTCGTTGAGCCCGGGGGATTGTTGTTTCGCGCGCGGCCAAACAGCCAAACTGAATGTACAAACTGGACAAACTACTTGCCCTCGACAGTCGCCGCACGCCCCAGAGCTTCCCAGCCGCCTCTGCTTGAAAGCAGGAAGCCCCTTAGCATAGAATCCAATTTGCTTCGCCCCATAGCGCATGTCATGCGGAGAGCGGGTCGGTGGCCAAACATACCGTTTCCGTCATGGTCTCCTCCTATAACCAACCCAGGGCCTTGCGGCTGGTCATGGCGGGGTTTGCGGCACAGGACGAGCTGCCCTTCGAGGTCGTCATAGCCGACGATGGTTCCGACGCGGACACACTTGGACTCGTCGAGGAGTTTCGAACGACGGCCCCCTTTGAAGTCAGGCTCGTGACGCAACGCCACGAAGGGTACCGCCTCCAGCAAATTCTTAACAAGGCAGTTCTGGAGTCGCGAGGCACCCAGCTCATATTCTGCAACGGCGATTGCGTGCCGTTCAGGAACCTCGTTGCGATCCACAAGGCGCATTACCGCCCCGGCACCTTTTGCACTGCCGGCCGCTTGCGCCTCACCATAGAGGAGAGCCGCCGCCTGACTTCAGAGGGCGTGAGCGCCGGCGTTCATGAGGATTTGCTGACCCTTAAGCGGAGATGGTGGCTTAGCATGGCTCACTGTAAGAACGTCGCACGCCGCCTGATGGGCAGACAAGACCAACCTAGCATCAGAGGATGCCATTTCTCAATTGACCGGCGCCCACTCTTGGACGTTAACGGTTTCGACGAATCCTACGAAGGTTGCGGTAAGGAGGACTGTGACCTCAGAAATCGCCTGCAGAACGCCGGGTTCGCCGGGATCAGCCTGTGGCATAGGGCATTCGTGTGCCACCTGGACCACCAGCTCGACCCGCGTAGCAAGGATAGGTCAATCCTTCGCCGGAAGGCAGACAGGGTCCTTTACGCGGGGAGCTGGGGCAGGATAAAGACCCTGCGGGGGCTGGACCTCCACATGCGCGGCGCGGCTGCCCACCTAGAAGAGGCATCCGGGCCGACAGACCAGGGTGCGCGACCCGCCTGAGCATAGGGCAGCGCGCCTACCAGCGGCCGGAGGAGATAGGAACGGGCCAGCGCGCTTCTGGAGACTCGTGCCCGACGCTCAGCTGCCCGACCAAGCTCTTGACGAGGAGTACCTGACAAGCACCTATGCAGACGTCCCCTTTAGAACCGGCGAGCAGCTGCGCGGAGCGAGTGAAAAACGAGTCAGAGAACTGAGGTTAGGCTGGTCGGTCGTCTTCATATGGTTGGTGGTCGTTCCCGCAGCAGTTGCCATTCTCGGCTTTGCGAGCCGATGGATCGGTGCCGCCGTGGTCCTGTACAGCCTTTGGCGGGCGGTTGTGAAGGCGCTCACGCTGACAGGAAGATGGAAGAAGTCCGCCAAGGAGCTGCAGCGGGAGGAAGATGAGGGGAGAATGCAGCGTCATCACTACTACTGCGAACGCAACCCGGACGGGTTCCGACGCCTGATGACGGAGAACCTGGAAAGGGAAGGGAGAGAACATATCCGCAGCGAAGCTGATGCGCTCAGACGCAAGGGCAGCGGTAAGTTCCATAAGGGTGGATGACCCATGCCGGTTATGCGGTGTGTGGAATGCGGCGGGAAGGTACATGTGTATCCGAGGGATTCCCAGCATTTTGAGCGGGGATCATGCCGTGCTCCTGGAGATACCGGAAATCCTCGACGGTCAGTGATGCTGCTGCTTGGGCCAACTTTCTTTCCTCTGCGTTCATCTGGATGTCTCCTGAAAAAAAGACGCCACCAGGTACTTACCCGGCGACGTCCATGGGAATCAGTGTGGTGTGGCATCTTTTACCGGCAAGACGCACCAATAAGTGTTGATTGATGGGGGTTTCCGCGGTACACTGCCTGATCGGTGGATCGGTCTTGGCCGACAGGGGTCAGCAGCGCTTGGCTCCGGTCGCCGCTGTTGGCAGGCGCCGAAACTCTAGCACAAAAGATGTCACCATCGAAGGGGGCAGGTCATGGAGAGATTCGCATCCAGCGGTTTTGATCTCCCTGGCGCCAACGCTGACCCAGGGAACCGTTACGATTGACTTCTCGTAGTCAAGGTACAATCCTTTAGAAACTGGAGAAGAGGAGGACAGAATCATGATTCGGATCTTTTCTGTGGTAACTGCAGCGTTTCTATTGTTCAGTTTGACTGGTGTCGCGCCCGCCTTGGCCAAGCAGGACTATCGCCTCGGCAACAACAGCGTCACCAGTCACTTCGACCTCGTGGCGAAGGCCGGCATCGGCTGGATGCGGAATGGCTTCACCCACAGCGACATCGAGCGCGAACCCGGCCAGTTTGACTGGTCCGGGCCGGACAAAATGGTGGCCGATGCCGCCCAGTACGGGGTCAAGATCTTCCCCGTCCTGTGCCAGGGCGTCTGGCCAAATGGAGCAAACACCGCTCCTGCCACCGACGAGGAGCGGGCCAGTTTCGCCCGCTTTGCCTATGAGGCGGCGAAGCATTTCAAGGGCAAGATTGACGTCTGGGAGGTCTGGAACGAGCCGAATATTGGCTACTTTTGGAACCCTGATCGCAACCCGCGCGATTATGCCCTTCTGCTCAAGGCCGTCTATCCTGCGATCAAGGATGCCAACCCGAATGCGCTGGTCGTCGGCGGGGTAACCGCGGACATCGTAGATACAACTGATCCTGACTTCATCCGCGAGATCTGCCGGTACGGGGCGGCCGACTACATGGATATCCTCTCGGTTCATCCTTACCGGTACGGCGAGAATCCCGAGATCAAGTTCGCTGAGCCGATTCAGGAAATGCGAGACATCCTCGGCGGGTACGGCAAGCCCGACATGCCCATCTGGATCACGGAGATCGGCTGGCACACTCCGGGCAGAGGACAGTCTCAGGCCGACCAGGCGGATATCTACGTCCGCTCATACCTGACCTCCCTGGGGTCGGGCGTCAAGGTGTACATGTGGTATTACTTCTTTGGCAACCTGGACAACTTCTCCATGGCATTTGATGATGGCAAGGAGATGGTTGAGAAGGCGGTGATCCGCGCCAGCGGCGCCTGCGCCGACGTTATCGCGGACGGCGAGTTGGTGGGGGTGATGCCATGGAAGGACCCGCTCTATGGGGTGATTTTCCGGCGCGAGAATGATGTTGTAGTAGCTGCCTGGCGGCGCTATGGCTCGGAGCCGGCTCCCCTGCCCCCCGCCACGCAGGTGATTGACCAGTATGGCCGCCCCGGCGCGGAGCCCATGCTGGAGACGCAGGTGCACTACTTCATCCTGCCCTCCGACTCGCCGGTGGTGAGCGAGGCCCTTCCCCGCTTCGTCGAAGCGCAGATCGGCGGCTCGCCCCCCCCGGTGAAGTGGACTCATCACGTCGAATGGACCTATGAGAACAGGGATGGGTGGTATTCCTCGCCGGCGATAGGGGACGTGAATGGGGACGGAAAGCAGGAGGTGCTTATTGCCTCGGCAGATGAGCGCGCGTTGATCTGCTTCTCGGCGGGGGGCAACGAACTCTGGCGGATCAAGAGCGAGAACTCGATCTCCTCCTCGCCCGTCCTGGCTGACCTGGATGGCGACGGCAAACCCGAAGTTCTGATCGGGACCAACGACAAGACGCTGTGGGCGGTAGACGGGGCAGGCTCTATCATTTGGAAAGCACCCCTCGAGGACACGGTTGAGGACAGTGCCGCGACTGCTGCGGATCTCGATGGCGACGGAGTGCCCGAGGTCATCATCGGTGCGGGGAGCATCGTCTATTGCTTCGACGCGCAGGGCAAGGAGCGCTGGCGCTATACGATAACGAATTTGCGCGGCTTGAAGGAGGCGCCCAAGTGCCTGGCGCCGGTGGCTGTGGGCGACGTGGACGGCGACGGCAAGCCCAACGTGATCGTTGCGGTGACCGACGGCTCAGTGCGTTGCCTCGAAGGTAATGGCCATGAGATATGGCGGGTGATGGAGACGGACGAGCCCTGTCGGAGCGGGCCGGTGATCGGGGACTTAAATGGCGACGGGCAGGCTGAGATCCTGGTGGTGTTGGATGCCCGCTCGCTCTATTGCCTGGAGGGAGTGGATGGCCGGGAGTTGTGGCGAGTTCCTCTGAAAGGTCCCGTCTACACCGCCATCTCCCTGGGGGACATCAACGGCGACGGCAAACCCGAGATAGTCTGTGGAGACTATATGGAGCGCCTTTACTGTTTCTCGAACGACGGCAAATTGCTCTGGCAATGGAATGCCTTCGGCAAGATAAAGAGTGCGCCGGTGCTGGCGGACGTGGATGGAGACGGGAAGGTCGAGGTCTTGGTCGGGGACCGGGAGGGTTGGTTCTCCTGCCTCGATCATGGCGGACGGCTCAAGTGGCGCTTCACCACGGCAAACGACGAGGAGATCCAGGAATCGGCTGCGGTAGCAGACTTGGATGGGGACGGAAGACTGGAGCTCGTATTCGGGTGCAAGCAGGGCGATGTGGAATGCCTGAGCCTGGGGGGCGCGCCCAACCCGAAGCTAATGCCGTGGCCCTCGCGGAGGCAAGACCCGGCCGGCCGGGCAATGCTCCAGGAATAACCCAAGAAGGCGATCGAGAGGTTCGCATCCAGCGGTTCTGATCTCCCTGGTGTGCGCGCCCCAGCATGTTGCACAAAAAGTGCACCTGCCGTAGATCATAAGGGGAATACGTGCAGAGTGTTCCTCTGAGCCAGCGGACATCCGCCGCTGTCAGGCTTGCTGACGCCTTGGCGAGTTCCCTTTCGTGTGCTTCCATTTTCCGTCTCCTTCCTTTGAGAAGCAGAAAGGGCGCCGCATGGAGTCTTCTCAGGTGACGCCCATGGGAACCTGTGTGATGTGCTATCTCCTGCCTGCAAGGACGGAGCAAGGCTGTCCGAGGAAACCCCTGGGCAGATCCTGGAGATGGCTGATAACTGCATGGCTGGGGAAGATCGCCTGGACGCACTGCTCCAGGATGCCTACCCCTATGGTCTCCACCCCGGCTGCCGTGAGCCTCTTCACCGCCTGGCATGCATGATCAAACGTGATCTGCTCATTCCAGGCCCCGACTACTGGCTTCCCGTCAGTGAGGCAGAAGAGGACCTTTCTCTTCTCAGGTCTTTGGGCCAGCCTCCTGCCCGCGAAGAGTAGGGATTCCCCGAGCGGCGTGAGCGACATCGTCGTCACGTTCCCAAACCTGCCCGCTGCCTTCCGCCAGGGCTCCTCAAATGTCTTGAAGATCGCGTGGTAGAGAGGGACGAACCGACTGAACCGCTTTGCGAGCTCGTCGATGTCGACTCCTATCTCCTGTGCGACCTCAGTGCGCAGATCCCGGTCCACCGTGCTGAAGCCGATGACCTCGCAGGGAAAGCCCAGAACATGAAGGGTCTCTGCGAAGACCAGGGCAAGCTGCTTGCAGAGTTGGATTTGGGCTCCGCTCATCGAGCTTGAGAGATCCAAAAGCAACGTGCAGGCAGTCGTCCCACCGTCAGTCGAGGTGCGCTGGCGGAAGATCCTCGTAGAACGTCCTGTAGTCAGACGATGAAGGGCTCGGGGGTCCAGACGACCATTGGCCTTGTCTCCCAGCCACCTTGTCTCCCTCTGGCCCATCAGGGTCTGCAGAAGCCTTCGGCGAAGACCGGCTATGTGGGGCCGTAGCGTGTCTATCTCGCTGCGGTAGTCAAAGCCCTTGTCCGCCTTTTGGACTTCGACCAGGTCGTGGACGGTCGTGTAGACCCGATATGGTGCTGATTCACCCGCGTACTGCTCACGGACAGCACTCTGGATCAGGCTCCCAAGCTGCCCCATGGGGTTGAAGCCGTTCTGGTTGTCGCTGGCCGATACTCCAGAAGGACGCGGCTCTTCTTGTGGGGCAGGCTGGCCGCCTTGAGGCTCCTTGCCGTCGGGGCTTGTGGGAGTCCGAGGGTTGTGTGCAGGTGGTCCCGGCTGCTGAGACTCCGAAGACCCCCCTGTCTCTTCCGGGAACCGCTCTGTTATCTTGTCCCAGATTCGGACAGCGAGTCTGGCTACCTGTGAGGTGCTTCGACAGGATGGAAGCTCGGAAAGCTCCGGACTGCATTCCTCTACAAGCCCGTACGCCCGGGGACTGATCCACGGCTGATCCGGCCTGCCTGATGCCCGAGTATAGAGGGCCGAGGCGAATTGCTCGAAGGGATCGCGCAACGGCTTCTCGGCCATGCTATCAGCGACGAACCTGAAGCCGTCTTCGAGGTTGAGTCTGGCCCCGGGGTACCTGCAACCCATCAGCCGTTCCACCCTAGCATCTTCCAGCACGTTCAGGATGGCAAAGGCTTGGCGTCCGTGCTTCTTTTGGAAATCCGGTCCTGCTTTGGTCTGGGTATGGGCTATGTGTGCGACCTCATGATCCGCCCACCCCCGTATAGCGCCAAGCAATTCGTCAGGCACTTCGCCGGGCAACGAAGGCAGGTAGATTACCTTGCCGTTGGTCTTGCACGAATCGCCCTGAAAGATGAGCTTCAGGCCGTACCTCTCAGTAATAACCCGGCTGACCTTTTCGAGGGCCGTTTCAAGATTTCTGGCTTTCATCCGTGTTCACCTCCTTCTGTCCGAGCATATCTCCTCCCATGTGCCGTTGACAGACCTCGAAGACCACCTGCCGATCCTCACTCTGAAGCCTGTTCAACACGGCCAGCTCCAGGGCTGTCGAAAGATCGCCTAGTTGAACATGCTTCCGGGCAAGCTCGATGAGTCGCCTGGTGCTCAACGTGCAGTAGACCTCGTCGTTCTCTCTTGCCTTCCTGACGTCGGTGGCTGCCCTGACAAACTTCTGTGCAAGCGACTTCTTGCATTCAGGCACGCGGGATCGGATGACCTCAACTTCCAGGTCTGCCGGCATGTAGCTCATCCTGAACACCGCTGCGAACCTGTCCAGGAACGCTGCATTGAGCACCCGAGTGCCGGTGTACAGGCCGGACTCGTCGCCTTGGCCGATTGTGTTGCTCGTGGTCACTAGGCGGAAGTTATCGTGCGGCTCGATGACCTCGCCTCCGTTCTGGAGCAGCACGAGCTTCCCTTGGTCCTCCATGAGCTGGTGAATGGCGAATGCCACCGAGGGCTCCATACCGTCGATCTCATCGATCAGGCAGACGGCACCCATTCTCATGGCCCTCGGGAGGAAGCCGTAGTTGAAGACGGTCTGGCCCTCTCTGACGGTCCATTCCCCAAGAAGGTCGCTCTCCGTAAGGCCGCCGGAAGCGGCGACCCTCACAACAGGCCAGTTCAGCCTTGCAGCGAGCTGCTCAACGAGCGTGGACTTCCCGCAACCCGTGGGGCCGACGAGGAGGATCTTCTCGTTGTCTCTGAGGGAGATGAGCACCTGCCGGGCAAGGTCTTCTTGGAAGACGTAGGCTTCATCGACCTGAGGCACAAGGTGCCCTGGGAGGATGTCCGTGACGAACTCGACGCCGAAGAGCTGGACCTGCTTCTTGACGCCGTCCTCAGTCGCCACAAGCCGGGTATCTCGGATGTAGGCGGCCATGTCTTCGCTTATCAGCGGTGCATCCTTGCAGCGTTCCCTGTATCGATCCGGGATCATCTCGTGCACCTGCCTGAGATGACTGAGAAGCTCGTGTTCCTTCTGTCCGCACAATGCGCAGTAGATCTGCATGGAATACCTCTTCCTGGAAAAAAGGAAAGGGGCCCGGATAAGCGGACCCCTGTGTTCAGATTGCAGCGTGGCAGCGATTACGGATCCTGGACCGGCTCTATCTGGAGTGCCTTCTCCTCCAGTGCGGTAGGGGTGACCTCCAGAAGCGTGTTGACCTGCTCCCACAGCTCTTTGATCTGAGAGCTGCTGGTTGCGAGCCAGACCGTGTCGAGGAGGTTGTCCTTCTCTTCCCGGAGCGCCAAAACCTGTTTGCCGAGGTCCGATTCGGCCAGTATGTCGGCCTCAAGGGCCTTGGCACGAGCCTTCACCGCATTGTCAACGTCGCTGTCATAGCGGTAGTAGCCACCGCGTTCGAGTTCCTGCTCCACCGTGGTGCCGTTGATGGCGGCCTTCTGCTCGGCCACGAGACGCCGCTCCCGCCTCTCGATCTCTTCCTTCTCTTTCTGGATGGCCTCAAGCTCTTGCTGCTGGGCCTGAATGCCCAGGCTCTCGTAGGCTTTGTGTCGTGCTTCCTCTGATACACGCTGAAGGAGAACCGGGTCCTGCCTGGCAACCAACGTCTCGATACGGCGATCGATCCGCGCTGCAATCCTGTCCCTCCAATGGGTCTTTTCGGCGACTGAGATGGCAATTGCCTCGTGCACCGCAGAGCCGAATAGCAGCCCCGATGGACAGAACTCCGCCGGCAGCCCAAGGCGGTAGTGCAGATGGTATTTCCTCGGACATCGCGTGAACTCCGAGATCTGGCTGTGCGAGAGGTGGAGCTCTTTCTTGGTTTCGGTTCCCATGGCTCTCACTCCTGCCCGTTGTTCTTCAGGGCGTCGATTAGGGTTGATGCCTGGCCGATTGACAGGGCCGACGACTTCTCGACCCCATACCCAGAGAGCAGTTCCTTCATCCTCTCATCCGTGTAACCCCGCTCCTTAAGCTGGCAAAAAAGAAAGGGCCGGCCCGATACACATGCACCAGACCGGCCTAGGGATTAGCTTATTTGCGGGCGTTATTGTGGAGTGGGATTATGGGGATAGGGAACGACAAAGAAGGAGAAGCAGGAGAGACGTTTGGGAAGGCATTTGGGCGGGGACAAGGGGATTATCCTCGCCTTTGTGCCATTGGAGAGCTTCTACAGGGCCAAGAAACGACCCTGGAGTGCTTCATGAATGTCAAAAAGGCTGCCTCCATATTACTATAACCGATAATAAGGGATAATTAAGCTGCCACCCAACGAAAGTGCGGACGACTGGTACACCATGGTCCCCTTGATGCATTCCCGGCGATTCACTATCTGCCTTCTGGACACGTTATACCTCACGTGCACGACGAAACGCGGCGACGGGCAAACGACCCTATCATCCCTCAACAGCCCGCCACGAAGCTCTCAGGGCTTGTCAGCAAGGAATAAGGCATTCTCGGCGGGTGAGAGACTACCCCTCCCTCTCCGCCAGATACGATCAGGCCCGAGAGCGGCCTGTGCAGGATGACGAGCATCAGGCCATCCTGTTGTCCCTAGATGGGTAAGTCTTTCGGTGTCAGGCGTTGCAAGCGCTTCACTTGGCTGTCTGGCCGGCCGGCGTGCTGCATTGATGCGGGTTCTGTCTGATGGGTGGGGGTAATTCGTGACCCACGGTTCACCACCCGCTCCGAGATTCGCGGAACGGTCCGGATTCCTGCCGAACCAATCGCCTTCTCCCTTCATTGATCGGCGTCTTTGCCCGGCTCATGCAACTCGGGCATCAGGTTCTCCAGGCCCTTCACCTCCTCGCGCTTCTTCTGTGTCACTTCTTCGTCGGCGGCGCGTTCTCTCAAGACGGTGGGTGTGATGAACGCAATCAACTCTTCCGTGGTGACAACCTTGTCTCTCTTGCTGAACAGCAGATTGAGCACCGGGATGTAGCCGAGGATGGGCACCCTGTGGACGATCTCCAACTCGTCCTGCCGCAGTATCCCGCCGGCTACCACTGTCTGCCCGCTTTCGACTGCGAGTTCGGTCTTGTAGTAGCGGCGATCCATGACCTCGGCCCCGAACACAACTTCGCCCGGACGCCTCTGCGAGGCCGTGATTTCAACAGACGTGACCACTTTGTCCCGTTTGTTAACGTGAGGCTTTATTACGAGCTTCGTGCCGACTTCCTTGTAGTCGTACGTGTCGCTCCGTGCCGTGGTTCCAGGCTCGCTTATGCTTTGCTTTATGAAAGGGACATCCGAGCCAACGAATATCTCAGCACTCTGATTGTTGTTCACCACGAGCGAGGGCTGAGACAGGACGCGCGCATCATAGTTGCGCTGGAGAAGCTGGATCAGGAGGGCGAGATTGACATCGGCGCTCAGAACCGTGTCAGTGGTCACTTGCTCCCAGGTGAATCCGAGAGCGCCCAACAACATCTGGTTGAAGTCGCTGCTCTGGAAAAGGGTGCTGTCGGAAGAGAGCCGAGTGCCGATTCGACTCTCCCGTGTGCGGGTGATCTCCACGAGTTGGACCTCGATCATCACCTTCGGTGACTCCACATCCAGTTTCTCTATGAGCTCGCGGAGCACCCCGAAGTTCTGGACGGACGTGGTGATGATAAGCGCGTTGATGCGCGTGTCCGGGACGACCCGCACCTGCCCGATCAGATTGCTTATGGGCCGCTCTTCTTCCTTCGTCGATCCGAAGAGCCAGCTCATGTAGGATCGTGCCCGTTCCTCCTCGGTTTCCTCGGCCGGTCTGGCAGAGCCGGGGGGAGCGAACAGCTGGTTGAGCTGATTCGCCACATCGGCGGCGTCCGCGTTCTCCAACTCGTATACCAGGGTGTTTGCGTACTCGGAGGTCGATATGTCAAGCCTCTTAATCAGCTCCTCGATGATCGGGAAGTTCTCTTTGTTGTTGGTGATCACGACGATCGAATTCGTGCCAGGCTCGTGGACGAACCGCACCTTCCCGTAGAGCCTGCCTACCTCGGTCTCCGTCACGTTATAGCGGCTGTACCACGGGTAGCCCCCCGTTCCGGTGTCTTCCTCCACGCCGAAGACGTCGTTCAGGACCTCTGTCAACTCCTTGGCGTCGATGTTCTGGATGTGATAGATGCGGGGGGAGACTTCAGCTTGACTGATCGGTTGGTCCAACTGCTCAATCAGCTTCTCGATCTGTTCGAACTCGACAGGCGCCGCTACTACGATCAGGGTGTTGGTTCGTCGCTCCGCAACGAAACGCGCCGTAGTGCTGTAGTCACGGCTGCGATAGGTTCCCCAGGGGGACGACGATTCGTACAATCGAGAGTACAGGTCATTCAGCTGTTCGGCAGCATCCTCCGCGTCGGCATACGTGAGCGGATAGCTGCGCGTCTCACGTTGACGTGCCTCCTCCGTGTCCAGTGTAGCCACGATCTTCTTGACAAGCTCGAAGTTGGACGGAGAGGACAGAATAATCAAAGCGTTGGAGCGCTCGTCGGCAGCTATCTCCACTGTGTCACTGATGGCCTTCTCGCGCGGTCTTCTTCGGAACAGGTCCGTCAGCTGGGGGGCCAGGTCCCTTGCCTGGGCATGCGTAAGCAGGATTACCTGAAGCTCGAGTTCCGGCGGCTTCACCTTGTCAAGCTGCTTTATGAGCTGTTCGGCAGCATCCAGCTTCTCCCGCGTGGCCCTGACGACAATCCAGTTGGCAGCCTTGTAAGGCACGACCGTGACCTCTTCTCCCCCGGCACCGGAGGGTGGCCCTCCTGGCTGCTTGGGGCCTTCGGTTGGTCCGGCCGCCCCTCCGGGCGTGTTCGCCAGGATTGCCTGGAGGATGGGGGCAACCTCCGCCGCAACCGCGTGCTCGAGCCGGAAGATGCGCACCTGGGTTTCCCTTATCTCCACAACGTCAATCTGCTCAATGACCTTCTCCAGGTTGACGAGCACCTCAGCGGGGGCGGTGATGATGATTCTCCCTGAACGCGGGTCAGCCACCAACTTGCTGCCCTCGGGGAGAAGCGGTGTCAGCATCTTCGCGATCTCCGCGACATCTGCGACTTGGGGCTGGATAACCTTCTGCACAAGCCCCCCGGCGGGCGCTTTCACCGTCGGCTCAATCACCAGGATGCGCATCTTGCCGACGTCCTTCTCCGGCACAAGATATATCACGCCGTCCCGGTCCACTACGGCCACCCCTTCCAGCCGCAGGGCATCGCAGATCAGCTCGACCGCCCTCTGCGGGGTAACCGGCTCGGGGCAGGAGACTGTGATGTTCGGCTTGACATCCTTGCTCTTGAAAACCACCTTGCCGGTGTTCTTGGTCAAGAAGTTGACAATCTGATCTATGGGGGCGTCTTTCAGGTTAAGCGGGATCTTCTCAGGCTCTGCCGGTTTCGTCTCCGCCGCAGGCGCCACGGCCGCGGACTCGGCCTTCGGCGCCGCCGGCTCTGAAGCCTTGGCCTCCGCCGACGCAGGCTGGTCGGACTCAGACTTCTCCTGGGGGTAGGTCGGCGTGCACAGGGCAAACAAGCCCAGCGTGCCCAACATGACAATCGCGGCCAAATGCCGGCTCGGGTTCCTATGCTCTTTCACGTTTCGCTCTCCTGTTCATTGGGGTCCGGGGGCAGCCTCCGATGCGGACTTTCGCGTCGCCTCCTTCGCTGCGCGCTCGAGTTCTCTTGCGCGCTCTTCCGCTGCGCGCTTGCGCTCTTCGAGTTCTCTTGACCGTTCTGTTTCCGTTTGAGGGCCGGTTTTCTGCTGGTCGGACGGTTTCTCTTTATCAACCCCCGGTGTCCCATGCTGAGTGGCGGCCCCTGCCTCGGGCGGCGTTTCAGCGGGCTTCTGGTCGGGGGAGGGTTGCGGCTGGGGCGGCCCGGGGGGTGACTCCGCCTTTGTGCCAAGCTCAGGGAAAAGGACAATCGTCTGCTTCTTCCCGTCCTTTTCTATCACCACGGAGGCAAGAAGTATTTCGACAAGCTTTGAGCCGTCCGGCAATCCTGCGCCCACCTCGTAGGGTTTGGCGTCGTCCGGTGAATTGCCCATAAGCGCGAGCTTGCCGAGAATCCCGTAGAGCTCGGGCGGGTTCAGCTCCTTCTTCTTGCCGAAAAGCCCTTGTTCGAGGAGTGGCTTGTATTCCTCTGGGCCTTTCACGTTCGAGCGCCCCGGCGAGGCCCGCTCCCACTGCGATGCCTTAACAATCTCTTCTCCGAGCGTGCCCGCCCATGCATAGCGCACGAGTTGGACAATCAGAAGGATGAGAATGGCGCCTGCAACAGCCGCCAACCAGAAGTTCAGGCCGAGCCTTCGCAGTCTTTTGATCATCTCAGCCAACGTCAGCCTCCGTAAACCTTGTCTGCGGGCGCATAGGCGACAATCTCCATCGTCAGATTCAATGCGCCGGGCTTCTTGACATCCTGATGAATCTTCAGGGTGTCTATGCGAATGAAACGGTTGCCCTTTTCCAAGGCGTGCAGCATCTTCACCAGAGAGTCGGTATTACCCTCGGCCTCAACTCGCAGCGCGGTCATCTTGAAGTACTTGAGCGCCTCGGGCGGACGCGGTGGTTGCTTCGCCGAAATCAGGTTGATCTTCGCACCTGACTGGCCGATGGTCTTTGCCAGTTCAGCCTCGAAGCTGCGCAGGTCTTTCTTGGGCGTCTGTGCTGTCGCAGTCGGAGGAGTTGCGGGAGGGGCCACAGGAGCTGTGGGAGGGGCCACAGGAGCTGCGGGAGGCGCCGGAGGAGTTGCAGGAGGCGCCGCAGGAGTTGCAGGAAGCGCCGGAGGAGTTGCAGGAGTCCCCGGAGGAGTTGCAGGAAGCACCGGAGGAGTTGCAGGAGGCCCCGGAGGAACTGAGGGAGGCGCCGGAGGGGTATTGGCATCCTTCTTCTGGGGAACCTCGGACTGCGCTGAGTCCAGGAGGGAACCGATTTGCCGGCTCAGCTCGTACTGACGCGCCTGCAGGACGGCGTGCCGCTCGGCACGCGACCGGACCGTTTCCAGGAGCGCGAGTCTCGGCGCGAGCTGCCGTCCAAGCTCCGCCCACTTACGGCTCAGCGGAGCGATGATCCAATTGACGAGGATCACCAACGCCACGATGATGGCTCCGCCGACCAGCATACGTTTCTCGCGTTGCGACAGCTTCATTTGCTCCCTATTCTCCCTTCGTGCGTACAGCGCAGGTGATGCGAAACATGATGTCATCGTTTTCCTTCGACGCTCGTTGCAGTTTCGCGTCGGCAAACTGCTCCGAGTTCGATAATGCCTCCGCAGTCGTCGAGGCAACCTCGAAGGAAGGGGCTTTGCCAACGATGGTGACATTGCCGTCGGAGCCAATGCTCAGGTCGCCCACGAGTATCCCATCGGGCAGCGTCTGTGCGAGAGCCAGCAGGAGGTCGATGGCAGGCCTTTGACGCTGGCTCTCCGCGTGGAGGATCTTGACTTCCTCTTCGAGCACCTCGATGTCCGCCAATGCGGACTGCGCCTGCTCCAGGGCGCGATTCGCGGCACGAAGTTTCGCGCCGCGCACGCCGAAGCTCGCGACGACAAGGGCTATGATCAGGAACAAACTCGCTGCCGCCAGGCCGAGCCGTTTGTGGGCAGCCGCTCCGGCGAAACGTGTCCTTGGAAGGCGAAGGGGAGGGGCGACGGGCTCCTCGCCGCGCATGCGGCGATGGGCTGCAAGCAGGGCGCCGACGCACGAGGCGAAGCGGCCCAATAGCTCCTTTGGTGCGCCCGCCCCATCCGGAACGCGCAGCCAGTCGGGCGGCTCGGGCGCCTCCGCCGTCAGCCCCGAAATCCGCTCGAATGCCTCTGCGACGCAGGCGATTGCGTCCCGTTCACCGGCCAGGAGCACCTTCTTCGGTGCGGAGGCTCCTTTGCTGAAGACGTAGTGTTCCAGGGATTGGTGCATTTCGCTCGCCAAGCGGCGTGCCTCGGCGTCAGTCAGAGTCGGGCTGCGGGGCTCAGCGGCGCCACGCGATATGTATCGCGCATAAGTCAGCTTGCCGTTGTGCGCCACGACCAGCATGACGCCCGCCGTCTCGATCTCGGCAATTGCCGCCGTCTGTTGCCCCGGGGCCACGGCTGCGGCCACCTGCGCCAGGGCCGCCTCCCAGGACTCGACAACATGGCATGCGTGCCCTGATGCCTCGAGTTCCTGTTGCTGTGCCACGACATCGGCCGTCGGCACTGCGATGAACAGCACCCTGGCAGTTCCTTGCTGCTCGGTGTCATCCCCACGGTGGTGAACCCAAGTGGCCTCGGACGATGAATACGGAAGCTCCGTCTCCAGGCGAAGTGCGAGCATGCTACGTATCTCATCGTCGCTGGCAATGGGCAGATCCACCTCCCTGCAGATGGCACCCCGAGAGCGAACGACTAGGATTCCCTCGCCCGCCAGACGCGAAATGCCTCCACTGAGAGGGGATTGCGAGGTGGATTCGAACGGAAGCACATGCGCCCCTGTCAAACGGGGCCTGTCGCCGCCGATCTCGCCTTCGAGCACCTTCCACCCGCCGGCGGCCCGTTCCCACACGACTACCCTTCGCGGGCGTCGCGCACGCCCATGCCTGAAACGTGAGACCAACCGCCTGGCAGCCACCGCAGCGGGTGAGGTTGCGAGGAAGTCTTCTACCCTTTTTCGCTTTTCGTCCGTCTTACCCATTTGCTTCCCATTCACCGGTTCAGGGGAGTTCGCGCCAGGAGCTCAGCCTGATTTTGTCGTCGGTTCGGTCAATCACAGCGACAACGCAGCAATACGTGCCCCCGCTTGGTTCACCGGCTGGCTGGAGCACGCCGAATGAGCGCACACTGAAAACGTCCGATCTGACACTCACGAGGTTGCAGATGCCCTTGAACTTGTCGACTGACATTCCTTGCACGTCCAGCAGCTCTGCAGTGCTTTCGAACTTGTGTCGCAAGCGGTAATCACAGATCGCGGAGGCGAGGGCTTCGTCCACGCCGGGGAGGCAGGCAAGCACCTTCGCTGAGGCCGTATTGACGTTGATGACGCCCTGGAGCACCTTCTCCTCGCTCACAGTAACGTAGTCCGCGATCGCCTTGAATCCCGCTGCGTCGAATGCCTTCTTGTCGGTCGTCGTGGTCTTTGATTTCCCTGCTTCCTCCGCTGGCTTCTCTGTGGGTTTCTGGTCCCCTGACTCGGCCCCTCTTGGGCGTGCGGGCTCCCGCGTGCCGGACTCGTCTCCCTTTCCATCGCCTTGGTTCTTTTCCTCGGGCTTCTGGTTGGACGCCTTCTCCACAAGCAATACGTCGAGCAGATCAGCGACGCTCTGCAAGGCTTGTTTGCCTCGATGTTCAACGATCGAGTCGGCTTGCTGTTGCGATATTCCTTTCACTGCCGACGTTATGTCCTGCGCGCTGGCCTGCGCGATGTTCACGCGCTGTTTGCCGTCCGATGCCACGTTCCGCGCGGCCGAGCAGCAGGTCAGGTAAGCCGCCAGTCCCCGCTCAAGCACCCCGTCCCCGTTGTCCGCAGGCCAGCTTTCGTCCCCATCGTCCTCGTTTGCGTCGAGGAGGCCGTTCTGGTTCTGGTCCTCGCCGTACAGCACAAATGGATCGATCCTCTTGATAGCCAGGAGGTCGCTGACATCGAGAATCGCCTTGTTCTCGCTTCGCAGCGCGATTATGTCGGCGGCCAGGTCTGCATTTATCCCCGGAACCCGCGACAGCATCGCCGCATCGGCGGTGTTCAGGTTGACCTTCGCCGCCTCGTCCGATATGCCATATTCAGGTTCCGCGCCGCTGCTGTCAGCCGGCTCCGCCAGCAGGGTATAGGCGCCCTCGCCCAGCTCGACATTGTGGTAGATGCGTTTGGCATCCTCTCGCAGGTCTTCCAGTGCTTGGGCGGTGTCTTTCCCCGCTTTCAGCTCAGCGACTGCCCTCTCTACCCCGCTTCTCGCCAGAGAGAGCGACCGGACGCCGTCGCCGGTGTTGCGCGTAGCCTGAAGCCTCAGCCGAGAGAACAGGGCCAGCTCAAGCGCCACGGCAGACAGAACCGTCAGCAGCCACAGGACCAGTATCAGAGCCACCCCTCTGCGCATGGTGTAGCCAGTCGGCCTCATCGCCATTCCTACGCCTTACCGAGTCGGGATCGCAACAGTAGTCTCGAAGTAGTAGGGAGTCTCAATCTCGGCGGGATCCGTCACAAGGATGCCGATACGGACGGCGCGCGGAAATTGTTTCTGATCATTCCATCCCGACACCCATTCAAACCCATCGTAGAACTCCAGGTTGAGTTCCGAGACGTACGGGCCTGCAAGGGTGAGTATCCCGCCTTCAAGCACGTCGTCGTCAATCGTGCTGTCCTCCCTGCGCACAAGCCACCGGGCTTCCGTATCCGGGTCGTTGTCTATGTAATAGCCAATCTCGCATCGCCCCGTGGCGCCGGGCTCCTCTTGTCCATGTCGCCTGAGCGGTGCGATGAAGTCAATGGTGTCCGCGTCCATCCCTTCGTACTGCACATCGAGCGAAGTCAACCTGGTACCCTGGTGCTCGACCGCTTCCCGGATGTCCCGGCACATGAGCATCAAGGCACGTTGACCATTGGCAGCCATAGTGCTGACGCACCTGGCCTTCTGCGACGACCGCGCGCCCGCGGAAAGCACCACGTAACCCGTGGAAGCAAGGATCGCCAACATGCTGCTGGCCAGGAGCAACTCCACCAGGGTGAATCCACTTCGATTCTTCATCTGCTAACGTTCCGCAGCAAGCGTCGTCAGCTCAAACGCCCGTTCCTGCTCGTGTTCTCGCCACTCTACTGTCACGTGCAATTCATAGAGTCCGGCCGTGTCGGTCGCCGTGATCTCGCGCGTCCACGTGCCGTCCGGCAGATCACCCTCAGACTCTCCACTCTCTTCGTCGGCCGTCAGGTCTTCCTCGGCCAGCGCTTCCTCCATCAGTCCCTGGGCCAGGAAGACGGCGCGGCTGTAGTTGACGGACGTGGCAGTCGAGCGGAGACATACTGTGAACACCTCTATCATTGCCACGACCGCTACGCTGAATATGAAGACGGCAACGACCATCTCCACCAGCGAAAAACCGGCCCGCTGACAGCGCCGAGAGGGCATCGGCCTCATTGCTCCCGTTCCAGCGTAATCTCGCCCGTCGCGGCTACGATCTCCACGGCGTATGCATCTCCAGTTCGATCGGCCAGTTCGATCACGATGTCTTCAGCCGTTCCGTCCGGCTCGAATCGAATCGTCTCCCATTTCTGCCCTGAGCGCGGGCTGTGCGACGGTTCGGCGTCCCTATAGGACGGTTCGGCGTCCCTATGAAATGAGACCTCAACACCGTCCGCGAGTTCCACGCTCGCCAGCGTAAGGGCTTGGACTTGCCGGTCTTCGGACAGCCAGGGAAGTGACATGCCCTCGACCGAAACCCAGCAGACGTGACGATCTGAGTCAAAGTTCACTATGACCGGTTGACGGCGCGCAATCGCCGCCGCGCAGGCGAAGTTGAGCATGTCGAATGCTTTCGTGGCGGTTCCCTTAGCTGCTCTCCCGCGTGCCGCGGTTGCGAGGGAGGGAATCACGGCGCTCAACAGCATCGCCGTCACGACGGCCACCACCATCAGCTCGATGAGCGTGAACCCGCTGCATGCCCGCCGGCGCGCCTTCGGAGGCACGACGTTCACGCAAGCGACATCAGAGGCCTCGCTTAATGGGGGCGTGTTATCCCTCGCCTTCGATCTCGACCCAGCTCGTGACATCCGCGTCGTCTCCCTCACCGCCTTCTTCCCCGTCCTTGCCATATGAGATTATTTCGTAAGGCAGGTTGCCGTGTGTGCTCGGGCTGCGATAGACATACGGGTTGTTCCAGGGGTCCTTGAACATAGGCTTTGCCACATAGGGTCCCTTCCACTTCTCCGTATCCGTTTCGGGCGAATAGTACAGGACACGGATTCCCTCTCCCTCAGTCGGGTAGCGGCCCATATCCAGGTAGAAGGTTGCCAGGAGCATTTCCAGCGTAGCGATGTCGGACTGCGCCCTCGCCCGTCGCGCTATTTCAGTGCGTCCGACGAGGTTCGGAACTATAGCGGCAGCCAGGATAGCCAGCACAACGGCTACTATCAGCAACTCGATCAGTGTGAACCCTGCCCTGCCGAGTTCGCCCATCCGCAGGAGCGCCCTGCGTGCGCGGAGTTGGGAAAACGATTCGCACAACAACCTTCTGCGCCTCATTGGGTCAGTTCTCCTTAATTAGCCAAAGCCGGCACTGATCTGGAATATGGGAAGCACGAGAGAAAGGATGATGAATGCCACGATGACCGCCACGCAAAGGATCAACGCCGGTGCGAGAAGGGACGTCATCATCTTGGTCGAAGCGGTTGTCTCGCGGTCGTATGCTTCTGCCAGGCGCAGGAGCATCTGGTCGAGGTGACCGCTTTCCTCGCCGACAGCCACCATTTGCACCGGCAGCGGTGGAAACATCTCGGATGATCTCATCAGCGCGGCCAGGGAGTGTCCCGTCTGGACCTGGCGCCCCATCTCTCGCAGTGCAACCGCAATCGCAGCATTTCCCACAGCGGCCTGAGCCACGTCCAGAGCCTCCACGATGGACACATCGGCGCGGACGAGCGTGCCCAGGGCCCGTGCGAAACGGGCAATGGCGGCCTGTTGGATCAGCCTGCCGGCCAGCGGGATACGGAGTTTGAACCGGTCCCAGGCCAGGCGAACAGGTGGACGCCGGATCGCTATCCTCAGCCCGACAACAGCGGCTGCAATGCCCAACGCCAGATACCACCAGGATACGTGTACGACCGCGGCAATGCCGCATAGAATCCTGGTCGGGAGTGGGAGGCGCTCTCCAAGGTCCTTGAAGATCACCATCAGGCGCGGCATGATGAATATCACCAGGACTGCGGCTGACGCCAGGCCGAGCAGCAGCACGAGCGTCGGATAGGCAAGGGCAGCCCTCACCTCGCCCCTGAGTTCCTCCTGTCTCTCGAACAGCTCAGCCAAACGGTCCAGCACCTCATCCAGCGTCCCGCTAACCTCTCCCATCCGCACCATGCTTATCATCATCTCCGGGAACAGGCCGCGGTGTTCGGCCAGGGCGTCACTGAGGCTTCTCCCGGACTTAATGGACTCCAGGATGTCTGAGAGAACATCTCTGGCCCTGGGGTTCTCGCTCTGCTCTATGAGCACACTGATGCTCTGAACCAGTGGCACACCTGAGCTGCACAGGGTCGCAAGCTGCCGGGTGAGCGTGGCAAGACGGATCCCACGACGCAGGGAGAACCTCTCCGCCAGGGGAACGCCTCTTTTCGCCTGCTTCTCCCCGAGCTCCAGGACGTGCCACCCCTGGCCGAGGAGACGCTCGAGCGCCTCCCGCCGGTCAGCCGCCACAAGGGTGCCTTCCGAGCGATGGCCGTCCGTGCCGAGCGCCTTGTAGAAGTACGGCTGCAAAGCCCGCTCCCTCTTCTATCTGCTGGTCATCCTTGGAAGACTGCTTGCCCGAACACAATCCGTGTCCACCAGACGGTGGGGCCTACGGGACGCTGCCGGCCGCCAGGTCTTCGTACGTCTCATCAAGCTGGGTCACGCGCAGGACTTCCTCCGGAGTGGTGACGCCTCGCAGCACTTTCCGGCAGCCCGCCTGGCGCATCGCCAACATGCGAGGGCCTGCCTCTTGGCGGATCTTCACCGCAGAAGCGCGGTGAAGGATGCAGTCACGGACGCGATCGTCCACCCATAGAAGCTCGGCTATCGCCGTGCGTCCCAAGAACCCGGTATGCCTGCACTCGCGGCAGCCTTTCCCGTGATACAGCGTCGGCTCCCCGATCTCCCCCAGCCCCTGGCGCAGCCCGGCGAGCTGCTCCGGACTGGTTTGCGCGGGCTCTTTGCACGAAAGGCATATCTTGCGGACAAGACGCTGGGCCATGATGCCGCGCAGCGCGGAGGCCGCCAGGTAAGGCTCCACGCCCATGTCCAGCAGCCGCGGAATCGCTTCGCAGGCATCGTTCGTATGAAGCGTGCTGAAGACGAGGTGGCCTGTGAGCGCCGAGCGGACAGCGATCTCGGCAGTCTCGGTATCGCGGATCTCGCCGACCATGATCACGTCGGGGTCCTGCCGCACGATCGAGCGCAGCCCGTTCGCAAAGGTCAATCCGCGCTTGCGGCGCACCGGTATCTGGTTCACCCCCGGCAGCTCATACTCCACCGGGTCCTCGATGGTGATGAACTTCCGCTCCGGGGTGTAAATCGCAATCAACGAGGAGTAGAGCGTTGTCGTCTTGCCGCTGCCGGTCGGGCCGCAGACCAACACGATCCCGTGTGGGTGCTCCAGAAGCCGCCGGTACCGCACGAGCGTCTCTTCCTCAAACCCAAGCTGGTCCAGGTCGAGCAGAAACGACGACTTGTCCAGCAGACGAAGGCCAACGCATTCGCCGGACATCGTCGGAATGGTGGCCACGCGCACGTCGACCTCCCGGCCTTCAACGTTCAGCTCGATATGTCCGTCCTGCGGCAGGTAGCGCTCGGCGATGTTCATGTCCGCCATGATCTTGACGCGCGACACTATGGCAGGGTGCAGATGCTTCGGCGGAGACGGCATCTCGTGAAGAATTCCGTCAATGCGGTACTTCACCTTCAATTCCCGATCAAACGGCTCTATGTGGATGTCGCTTGCACGCTCTCGGACGGCGCGCACGATGATCAGGTTCACCAGGTTCACCACAGTCGGCTCGCTGGCGATCTCGCGCAGGTGGCCTATCTCCGCGCTGCTCTTCTCCGCTTCCTGCTCGTCGACGGCGAAGTCCTCAATCATCTTTTCGACGCTGAGGCCATGAAACGTCTGTAACGCCGCCTCCAGATCGCTCTGTGTGCAGAGCGCGCGTTCGACTTCCTTGCCGCTCAAGATCCGGATGTAGTCCAGCGTCTCGAAATCAAACGGATCTTCCATGGCGAGGAGCAGGCGATTGTCCGTCACAGCGGCCGGTATGACCCGCTTGTGCTGAAGGACCTCCGATGGGACGATGCGGGCGGCAGCGGGATCGATCGTAGTCGCGGCGAGATCCACGAAGCGTATCTGAAGCGCCTCGGCGAGCGCTCGAAGACCGGCAGCCTCGTCCTGCCAGCCCATCGCGACCAGACAGCGTCCGAGGCTTTCCCCCGTGCGCCGATGCCGCTCGAGCACCTCGTGAAGCCCATCATCAGACAGGTGCTGCCCGTTCCCAGGATTGTCACCAGTGTCATTCACTGACATGCCGCCAGACCTGAATGCAACTCGGCCGACCTTGCCGGCAACTCGGCAACGTGCCACTCCCAGATCTTAGACGCCAGAGGCGATAGAAAAGTTCTGAGTTTTTCAGGAATCCCCACCGGGGGCTCACATACCCCAAGTATCCCCCGGCCCGAGGCAGCCGACGAGAAAACGTTCTCGGCGATTATCCTACCTGCTCGTACTGGCGCTGTCAAGCGCGGAATGGGGAGGGAATCGCGGCGCTCATCGCCATCCCCGCATCTGCCCCTCGGGCTGCCGGGTACAGGATGCCTATTTCTCTTCTTCGGACGGACGATCCGTGCCATTCAATGCCGCAGAAACCGCCTCCATTATCTTGTCTCCCTCCAGATCCCGTGCCAGCACGGTACCGTCGGGACCGATGAGATAAATGGAAGGAATCTGCTCCGTTCCCCACTCGCGTGCACGGCCATTCACAATACCTGTACCAAGGAAATCATGCGAAACGCCCTGAAGCCACCCCGAACCACCGCTGCTCCGTCCGAGGCAAAGCGCACGAACGTCGGCGGAGTGTCGTAATCCCCGACGACGTTTCCTTTGAAGTCGCACAGACGTAGCAGAAAAGAGCTTTCTTCTCCGGTTTCCTTGGTTAGGGCAACCATGTAACCGGAGTCAGAGACGGCCCTGACCGTCCAATAGTCGTCCAGGTCAACAGCCCCCCGGCTCCTACATGCACGGAAAGGCCCACTGCCTCCCAGAGGCAATTCACCTGACAGGCAGTGGGCTGGCAACCGTCAGTCCAGAACACCCCAAAGCACAAGCTTAGCTTCCTGACGCGGAGTCACAAGCTCTCGCACTTCGCCCTGTGCCTTGGCCAGTTGCTCCTTCGCTTTCTCGCGGGCCTCGCGCAGCGCCTTCAACGCGCTCTTTATGTCATCCGGCTTGGCATCTTTGTTGTCGACGGTCGTCTGCAGCTTCTGAACGGCCTTCTCGACATCCGTCAGCTCACGCTGCGTCCCAGGCCCTGCGGGCGTGGGCGTTCGCGCCGTCCCTGTTGCCATCGCCCGGCCGCCTGCTCCCACCGCGCCGCCGGGGGCCGTGCGCATTCGCGACGCGCTCATGAACTGGCGGGAGATGGTTTGTATGTTCTCGATCTTGGGGCCCAGGACCTTCCATTCCTCGTCCGTTGCGGCCAGGTCCTCCTTCATGAGCTGCAGGTACATCTGCCGCATCTGTTCGGGATCGGAGCGCCCTTGCCCGCCTGCTGCCTGGCCGCGCCTGCCGGGCTGAGCCTCCTGGGAAAGAACCTGCCCCACGAACAGCCCAGCCGTGACGCCCAACACCACCACAGCCGCCAACGCCATCTTGTACTTCCTCATCACTTCCTCCTCCAAGACGAACAAAACGGGCAGCAACCATGTGCTGTCACTCTTCCTCGCTGTGACTGGATTGAAGGCGATTTTCACCGGGAAGACCTCCCCGGTGGGGACGCTGGGGTCCCCGCTCCAACATCTCCATGTACTTCTGGCGCTGTGGCTCCGTCAGGATCAACTTGGTCTTCTCCACAGCTTCGTCAAACCGTCTCCTCCTTTTCTGCTCTTAGCGCCTCCAGAGCTGCTTTGACGTCGGCCTCGCTGTTGGGCAATATCCTGCCGTCCGGGCCGACGAAAACGCACACAGGAACACCTTTCACGCCGTAGTCGGCCGCAATCTGCGAATACATGCCCACACACGCCTGAGGCCAACTGAGCTCATGGTCCTCAACGTGCCGGCGGACGCTGTCCTCGAAGTCGTCAAGGCTTATGCTGATCATCTCGAAGTGCCCGTAGGCGGACAACTCTTCGTAGCCAGCCTTCACCTGGGGTGTCGATGCCACGCAGGGGGTACACGAGGTGGACCAGAAATACAGGAGCACTACTTTGCCTCGGTAGTCTGATAGCCTCAGTTGCCTTCCGTCCAGCGTCTTGACGGTGAACTGCGGGGCGACATCGCCCACCCGAGGAGGTGCCTTGCCTTCGGCCTGTTGCATCGTGTGGTGCTCGAAGAGCCTCAGGTTGGGGAGTCGCCTACGCAGGTTCTCCATTGCCCCGGGGGCAGCCTCGTGGCGGGAGCTAATCCGCAGAATCCGAAGCGCCTTGAGCTCCTCAAGCTGCCGCAACCCTTCACTGGTGAAGTCCCCGCCCACGGCCAGGTCTTCCATGCTCTTAAGGTTGGCCAGATGTCCCAGGCCCTTATCCGTGAGGCGCGAGTCACCCATGTGAAGACGCCAAAGAGATGCCAGGCCCCCTAGATGCGCCGCGCCGACATCGGTGACGTCGGTGCACGAGTCCATTTGGAGCCACCCGAGGCGCTCGAGCCTCGCCAAGGAGGCCAGGTCGTCGTCCCGGAGCGATGAGCCCTTCCCGAGGAAGAGAAACAGCTTCTCCAGTTTTGTCAGGCCGGCGATGTTCAGCCCGCTGCCGTCCTGGAGCACGCCACGCAACTCGAGCTCCTTCAACTGCGGGAATGCATTCAGGTGTGAGAGGCCGGAGATAGTGATCTGCCCTGGTGGCGCGCCAGGCCCCTGCGGCCCTAGAGTTAGAGTCAGTTGGGTCAGTCCCTTCAGCGGGCTCAACCGGGCGATGCCTTCATCGCTGAACGATGGTGCCAACCATCCCAGGTCCAGCGATTTCAGGTTCGTCAGTCTGGATATGTCCGACATGCCCTCGTCGGTGATGCCCCTGCCGCAAATGCTTAGTCGTTCCAGAGATGGAAGCCTCGTGAGATGCGCCAAGCCGGCGTCGGTGATCCGGCTGTTGGAGTACATGCCGAGCGACAGGACCTTCAGGTGAGGAAGTCCCGCAAGTTGGGCAAGGATATCGTCTGTGTCGAAGCACCAGGGCAGCTTCAGATCCTCCAGCGACTTGAGCGCTGTGATGTGAGACAAATACTCCGTGCGGGTTCCGGTAAACGTGATATGCAACTTCCTCAGCGAATGCAGCGGCCTGAGGTGGGCGAGGCCCGCGCCGGTAATGGTCTCCACGTGGTAGAGCGCCAGAACCTCGAGCTGGGTGAGATTCGACAGGGGTGCCATGCCGGCGTCGGATATCTTGGACCACCCGAGATTCAGGGTCCTCAGCGAACGCAGCTTGCCCACGTACGCCATCGCACGGTCGTCGGGCGCCGCGTAGGCCAGGTAAGTGAGTGAGGGCAGCTTGGCCAGCTCGGGAAGGCCGGTGTAGTCAACGTATCGCATGTCCCCGACCAGGGCCAGTTCCTCCAGGGATGCGATCCTCGCGAGGTGGGAGAATGCCTGCCTGGTCAATCGCGGCGAATAGATGTAAACCGCCTTGAGAGCGGGCAACCGGGCAATGTGCGCCAGGCCTTTCCCCGAGACGCCCTCTGGCAGCCAAAGGCGTTCCAGGGACGTCAGGGGTTCCAGACGGCCCAAACCATCGTCCGTGACGGCTGAGCCGTACAGCTTCAGGACTTTCAATCCAGTCAGGCGCCCGAGATGCGGCATGCAGCGGTCATCGCTCACGCGCTCTTCTCCCAGGTCAAGCGCGTAGAGGTCATCCGGGCGTAGGGCGCCGAGCGGAGACAGGTCGTTCGCAGCGGCCTTGTGGACAATCAGCTTCACCCGCTTTCCTGCGGGCACGACGACGTCACCCGTGGCCTGGGCGAAGGTCTCCCACACGTCGTCATCTTCTGTGTGGAAGTAGAAGCTCTTGATGCGCCTCACGACCGTGACGTCTTGCACCTGAAGCGTTCCCAGGGAGCGATCCTTGGGGAAGTGCAGCACTCGCGGTTCCTCTGCGTTGAGCGCGGGGTGTGCGGCCGGCCGCGCCGCGCTGTCCAGGGGCGCCGGAGCGGCTGGCGCAGCCGACGGCAACGAGGGAGCTGCCAGCGCCGCCCGGCCTTTGGCCATCGGCACGATGAGGGTGAGCATGAGTGCAACGGCGGCGAGGGAGGCGATCAGCTTTAGCCGGGCGTGTTTCCAACCGGGGCGTTCGAGATGCTGGAGGCGCTGATCTATGCGGCTGGGGCTCTCGAATAGGCCTATGAGACCCAGGCCTATGCCCGCCCTCCCGAAGAGCATCTCCCGGGCGGCTTCCGCCAGGGTGGCACGGTATTCACCTGTCCGCTCACGCAGCACCTTCGACACGGTCGCGTCACAACAGAGCTCGCGCAAGTGACGCAGTCTCCTCCCTGCAAGCCAGACAGCCGGGTGGAACCAGAAGAGGACATGCACGAGTGTCTGGAAAGCGTTGACAAACAGGTCTCCCCGCTTGACGTGGGCGAGTTCATGAAGCAGGATGTGTTCCATCCGCTCACGCGGCACGCCGGAGACAGCAGCAGGGAGAAACAACACCGGCCGGAACACACCAAACACCGCCGCACTGCGCACGTGCTCCGTGACAACCAGACGTGGCGGCCTGCGGAGCTTCAGCTTGACGGCGCAATCCGCAAGGATGTCTCGAATCTCAGCCAGAGACTGGTCCCCGGCGCTCTCGTTCCGTGCAAGCCGCCGCAGCCTCCGTGACCTAACCAAGAGCCAGCAAAAAAGCAGAAGGCTGACTGCGCTGGACGACATCATGCCCCAGGCCTGGGGAGACAACGAGGGAGCTTCCACCACAGACATGACAGAAGCTTCCGTCGGAGCCGAGGCAGGCGGTGAGGCGATACCAGGTATCAACTCAGTGGCGAACTCCGCCGGAGCCGCAGCCATAGGCTCTACTGGAGTCGCCGGCTCAAGAGCAATCGTGGCGGTGACTGGCCGTTCTGCGGGCAGCAGCCGCGCCGTGATGCTGCTCGGCAAAGAGAACGAAGGTGGGATGAAAAACTTGACGAGTACCAGGAGCCAGAGCGCATAGCGCACCTGCGGCCACCCCCTTCGCGTGAGCGCAAGATCCAAAACCCAAATGACCAGGGCCAGAAGCGCCACCTGCCACAGCATGGGTCTGACCCACGACCACCAGGCTGCACCGATCTGATTGAGTGTCTCGATCATTTGTCGCCCCCTTTCCGTGCCCCTGTCTTGAGCCTCTCGATCAACTTGCGCCTCTGGGCAGGCGTGAGAGTCTCCTGTTCCAGAAGGAAGTGCATGAGCGACCCGAAGGCCCCGTCGAACGCGTCGTCCGCGATTGAAGCGAGCGCGGCCATGCGCGCTTTCCGTTTCGAAAGAAGCGGCTCGAAGAAGCTGAGGTTGCTCCTCTTGTGCTCGGAAATGGCTCCTTTCTCCGTCAGACGCCTCAGCATGGTCTTGATGGTGCTGTAAGACCACTCAGTCTCCGGAGGCAATCGGTCGGCGATCTCCCTCGCTGTTGCGGGATGCTCTTGCCACAAGGCGTTCATCAACTGCCACTCGGCTCTTGTCAGTCTCATAACGGCGTCTCCCTAGCCTGGTTCGTTATTCGAGTGGCAACTCTACCACATGTGTAACAGGATGTCAAGAGGCAAAATTGAGAATATTCTTCGGGACACCTCTGTCCGCCACGTGTGCCCTCCGGCGGCTCATTCACAGCCGCTATGGGCACTCGCTGTTGGACCCTGCCATGAACGTCTACACCGAACCCGCCGCGCGGATGGCCTCGGCGACGATTCAGCCGATGGGTCATGGCGCCGAGGCGGGAACACCCGTGGACCAGGCTGGATCTTCTCAGGGACTACCGTCTGTCTGCGGGGGCATCTCGAAGCGGTAGCCGATCTGGCGGATGGTCTTGATGAAGGCCGGCCGGCGCGGGTCGCACTCGATCTTCTTCCTCAGCGTGGCGACGCAGCGATCCACACTGCGCGTCGTGACGAAGATACTGTAGCCCCACACGGAGCGCAGGATCTCATGGCGCGTGAGTGCGTTGCCGGCCCGCTTGATCATGAATTCCAGCAGACTGAACTCCTTCGGCGTCAGCTCGACCTCAGTGCCGTTCCTCGATAGCCGTCGGGAGATGACGTTCAACTCGAAGTCGCCAAACCGGTGCACCCTCTGCTCGGGCGCACGCCGACGACGCAACATGGCGTCCACTCGCGCCAGCAGCTCCCTGATGCCGAAGGGTTTCGTCACGTAGTCATCCGCGCCGAGATTCAGGCCCAGGACGATATCCGACTCCTGCCCCTTGGCGGTCAGCATAATGATGGGTGTGTCGATACCCTCTCTTCTGACAAGGCGGCATATTTCGTATCCATTGATCTTCGGCAGCATGACGTCGAGGATGATCAGGTCAGGCTTGCCGTCCAGCGCGGCCTCAAGGCCCTCCTCGCCGTCCGCAGCGGTTCTCACGCGATATCCCTCGAACTCGAAGTTGTCCTTCAGCCCCCGCAGCATCGCGGTGTCGTCTTCGATTATGAGAACCGTCTCGGACGCCATTGTCCCACCTTTCTTCTTATGCCTCGGCTCCCGGGGCAGCAGCCGCCGTCGGCAATCTCACGGTGAACGTGCTCCCTTTGCCCGGTTGGCTCTTCACGTCAATCGAGCCCCCGTGCGCGTCCACAATGAACTTCACTATGCTGAGCCCGAGCCCGCACCCGCCCGCCGTGCGAGAGAGGTTGCGGTCGGCTTGATAGAAGCGGTTGAAGATCTTCCTGACCACGCCAGGCGTCATGCCGATGCCATTGTCCTGCACCTCAAAGCAGACTTCTCCGTCGGCCTCATAGGCGCGAAGAGCGACGTGCCCGTCCTTCCCGGAATACTTGTGCGCGTTGTCCAGCAGGTTCATGAGCACTGTGACCAGCGCGTCCCGATCGGCCGCGACGGCTGGCAGACCCGGCGCAATCTCCACTTCCAGTCTGCGGCCGTCCGGTTCGAACTTGCCGCGAGTAGCTTCAACGGCTGCCTCTATGACCTCTGCTGGCTCGACGTCCTCGAATTCGAACGTCCGCTTGTTGCGCTCCATTCGCGAGAAGGTGAGGAAGTTGTCTATCAGCCGGCTGAGGCGCTCGTTCTCCCTGGCGACGAGCTGAAGGTATTCCCTGGTTTGTTCCTGCCCCTGCTGCTTGCCTTCCAGCAAGGTGTCGACGAGCACCCGCATCGAGGAGAGGGGAGTCTTGAGCTCGTGAGAGACAGTGGCGATGAAGTCGTTCTTGAGGCGGGTGAGCCTGGCCTGTCTCAGGAGGAATCGGCCTACAAGCAGGGCGACAATGCTGATGAGCGCTATGACCAGCATTCCAGTCCAGAGGTATGCCGTGATCTGCCTGTCGGCTGCGGCTGCGAACGGGTCGGAGCCCTCCAGGTAAAGCGCCACGCGCCAACCGGGCAGGTCCTGCCCTGCGGGGATCGCAAGGAAAGGCGCCTGCTCGGACTCCGCCTGAGAGGGCGGGAGCAGCTTCAAGTCCGCGTCAGGCAGCGACGCCCCGGACGCCACGAGCGTCTGCATCTCGCCAAGGACGCTTTCCTCCCTGAACAGCGCGACGACGGTCTTGTCCGCGGAGGCCATTCGCCACACCTTCTCCAGCGGCGTTGGCAGAAGCTGAGAGCCCAGGGGCAGGGACGGATTGGTCTGAAGGTATTCAGCGGCAAGCTCCTCGGCCGCGAGCGTAGGAAAGGGCGGACAGTCCGGGGCAAGCTCCTGGAGACGGCGCATCAAGAAGCGCCTCTGAGGGGACGGCAGGAGAGGATCCCCGTAATCCGTCAGCCTGCCAACCAGGGATTCGAGTGTGGTGGAGTAACGGGCGTCAGAAGAATCGTCCGTCAGTTCCAGGGCGAACAGCAGGGCGTTGGGCGCGACGAGGCGGCCATGGGCGTCCACCGCATCACGGTATCGCGGGTCGCTAAGGACTTCGCTTAGCACTCGAATGGCCGCATCCTTTTGCCCGGCTTTGGCCAGGCAGCGGGCCTCGGCCTGGAGAGCGCAAGCCGCAGCGCCGGCGTCCGACGCGGACTCAGCGATCTTCCCGTACAGGGCCGCTGCCTCAGCGAAATCGAGCCCTTCATATTCTGCGGTCTGGGCTTGCGACGACTCCTCTGACTCTGTCTCGGGGCTTGCTGCCGGCGCCAGGGGTTCCGCCGGGTAGGCTGGCTGACCCGTAGCGTCGTAGAGCACGGCACTATCGCATAGCCCGGAGGTGACGAGTTGCGCGAAGGCTTGAGCGGGAGGTGTAGTGGTGTCGGCTTCAGACAGTGCAGCGGCCCTTTCGCGCCAGTAGGCGTCCAGCTCCTCGGCGGCGGAGGTCAGTCGGGGCTGATAGGCCATCTCGAGTTTCTGGCGGACGGCCAGGCGCTCGTTGCGCACTGCCGCGTTCATGAACCACAACACGCACGCCGTGGGCAGCACCACTGCAATCAGCAGCGCAAGCAGCACCGGCCACAAACCGCGGCTTTGCCCCATGCACTTCCCTCGGACAGGATCGTCAATCGGGCGCCGTCAGCATGAATGATCGCCCATCGGGACCGGCTATTCAAGCTCCGCCTCTCCCAAACATTCCTCAATGGACGTGGAAACGCTCTGCGCGCTCCAGGGATCTCTCGATCTACTCACTGGCTGTCTGAGCCTTCTCGGGATTGTCCGTTTTCTCCGGCACCGCTGGCGGCAGAGCCCTGTATTCCACCTTGCATCCTTTCTCGTCAGCCTCGAGGACCTTCACCTCGTACCTGCGGCCTTCGCGCGTGGTGACAACGAAGGTCGTCGGCAGTACTCGAAGTTGGAGAAACCGTTGCTCAGGGTGGCCCGGCGGGAACGCAAGGTCCACGGAAGCCATGGCGCCCCGAATGAAGCAAATAGCACCACCGCCGTCGTTAATATATGCCAGGTCTCCTTTGCCGGCCTCCTCGATGGCCTTTTCGATCTCTTGGTCACTTCCCGAGGGGGGGAATTGGATCATATCACCCGACTGAAGGTCGAGGATCTTCTTCGAGGCATCGGCGTCGGGCAAGTAAACGCGATGCTGGACCTTCGGTTCGGGAACCGGTGCCGCCGGCGCGAGGCGCCTGTACTCTAGGCTGCATCCTTCATTGTCGGCTTGCAGCACCTTTATCGCATAGCGGTCACCGCTCGGCACCGTGATGGTGAGTCCTGCGGGCAACGCATCGGGGATCCAGAAGACGACGTCGGGAGAACCCCATTGCCGCAGCAGCGGAACGTCCGCGGTTATTCTCGCCACAAAGGTCAGTCCGGCGGCTTCGTTAACGGGGAAGGCCTTGTAAAGAACAAAAGCCCCGCCCCGGCGTTGCAGTCCCGCGAATATCTCTTGGTACTTGTTCCTGTCGCTAGATATTCGCTCCAGTTGTCCTGTCGACAGGTTAAGCACAATCAATGACTGGCCGCCAGAACCCGGCAGATGCACCTTCCGGGCAGGCTCACGCGTCACCTGGCCGTAGCTCAACATCTTGTAGCGAATGTAGACCTTGTCGTCCTCTACCTTCAAGACCTGGAGGGTGCCGATGGAGCCTTCGCCGGTCAGGAAGCCGTAGGTGAGAGGCAGTGGCTGCGAGAGCAGGCGGAACTGGAGCGCGGGTTCCCTCCGTTCGGTCAGCGGGCGCGCCTGTCCTGCAATGAGTGCCGCTGCAATGTGGTTCTGCGCATCATCGAGGCGCCTCTCCAGGGATTCCGCCTCCCTGCCAAGTTGGATCTCGTCCTCCGAGGCTGCCTTGCAGTTCATCTCTTCGGTCTTGACCTCCAGTTCAGCGGCAGCTAGCTCGGTAGTCGGCGCCCGACCTTTTTGCACCAGCAGATTCAGACGCTCCATCTTCTCTCTGCTTACCTTGAGGGTCTCGACGAGACTATGCAACTCGCGATCCCTGCGGGACAAGTCACCTTCGATGGTCTCCAACTGCTCGCGATCCCGCGTCAGAGCGGCGAGGGCCGTATTGTACGTGTCCGGCAGGATGCCTTCCTCGAGGCCGATTTGCAGGGCCAATGCCTCCGGCCCGATCTTATCGAAGCGATCCTTCTCCAGCGGCACCACGGCCATGCCTATGAATGCGATCTTCGGCTGGCCGCCAAGCTCCGCCCACAGGTCGCACCCATGCTCCAGCGCCCAGACCAGTACCTCTTCACTTCCCTCCTTTGCCAGCAGCCCGCCCGTTTCAATATTCAGGAACTCCTGGTCACCAAGTGCGCGCTCAACCACTGTGTTCAGCGGCACGTACTCGGGTGCCTGTTCGCTGCGTTCCGGCTCGCTCGTTGGCTGGCCCTTTCCAGGTGGCTGCAACTTGGCCAGCTCGGCCCGCGCCGCTTCGGCCAGCTCGGTTTGATCGGAGTAAGCGGCAGTCACCTTCCCTAACATCTCCGTTGCCCTGTCCTTGTCCTGCTTCTTGAGGTAACACATCCCGAGCCGGTAATAGGCCTCGGCGACGTAGCGGCGATTGGCGTCGGTCTCCTTGATGATCTGCTGATAGACTTCAATGGCCTTGTCCAGGTCGCCCGCCGTCTCTTCGAGGTACAAGCCCTTCTCCAGCAGCACGGAGGCGTCCTCAGCCTGCACACATAAGCAGACCCCCAGCGCCAACACTGCGACTATCAGTATCCCGCATCTGCGCCACATGCCTGATCCTCCTTTGCCTCATATGCTAACGGAATCGCCCATCTCACAGAAGCGCATTGTAGCGGGCAAGTGTTACCGAATTGTTACCGCATATGCACTCTCCTGTCCTTTCGTCGCCAGGGGGGGCGCTGCCGCCGCGCACAGGAGCAGGGGTCGCTGCCATCTATTTCACGTTCGCCGGCACACAGGATATCGTGAACGCGTTGCGTGGTGAGACAAACCCCAACGACTTGCCGGAGAAGCTCGGCGACAATGCCGTCAAGGCATTGACAGCAGGCGTAGGAACGTGGGTCATTATCTCGGCTTGCTCCAATCCCGGGACGATGACGATCGCCCTCGTCAGCCTGGGCGTGGTAGTCACCGTCGAATATGCCTACTCAAAGGTTAAGCCCCTCTTTGAGAGACAGTATCGTGCCGAGGAAGCTTACTACGTTCAACTACCAGCCTCGCTCAAGCAGGCCTGCCCACTTGAGTGGACCCAAGAGGCAAAGCCCCTGGAGAAGTTCGGAAAGGTCTACGGGCCTCGGCTCGGGTCGACTATCGAGCCTGGGAGCAAAGGTACGGCCCCTTTGCAGCTCGCTACAGCGCCTAAGGGGCCGATCCCTCTTCTGTGGTAGGCTCCAAGCAACTTGGAGTCCTGGGACGCGGCGGCTTGTATCAACAGGGTCGTCGCGTTTCTTTCTTCTTGCGGTGTCCAGGAACACGGAGAGAAAGAGGCTCAGTGTGACGCCTGGATTCGGAGTCGAAAGACTTACCTCCCAACAGCCCAGGCGTCAGGAGCCTCACGTCTGCGCTCCTTCCACCTTCCCCACGGCGTCGAGCATTTCCTCGAGTGACGTGTTGGTGTAGTAACGGGTCATCAACTTGCTGGAGTGGCCGAGGATTTCCTGTGCCACCCGCTCAGGCACTCTTGCTCGGGCAAGTCTGGTAGCGAAGGTGTGCCGGAATTGATGAAAGGTCACACTGGGCATGTCCGGGTGTTTCTGCTCAAGTCTGTCCTTGCGGCACTTCAGGGCGTTGTAAGTGAGCGGCTGGCCAGTTTCTCCTGTGAAGATGAACTCACCCACCTGGGGCTGTTGTTGCAGGATGTTCAGGACATGCTCGTTCAGCGGAATTGTCCTGGGCCTCTGGTCACCCCGTTGAGCAGTCTCGTGGTTGAACACACGTGCGACGCCCTGCTCGAGATCTATGTCGCTCCATTTGAGTGTCAGCAACTCGCCTATACGCATGCCCGTGTGAAGAAGTACCTCACAGATGTCACCGAGCGGCTCACCGAGGTGAGCATACCGAAGAAACGCTTCCACCTCGGCATCATCCAGGCTTCTGTCCTGCAGCGGGGCCTTGGGAACCCGTTTCACATTTATGATTGGGTTCTTGTCGAGCAGTCCTTGTTCCAGAGCCCAGCTGTACATACGCTTGATGGTCTGCACAAACATGTTGACGGTCCTCGGTTCACACCCCCGCTTCTTGATCTCGGCCTTTTGGTCTTCGACATCAGTGGGTGTGATGTCTTCAGCTGGCCTCTGACCGTGCTTCTGTGCAAAAGGCCCGAGCTGGAGCTGGTACAAGTATGATGTGGTTTGGGCCAGATTGGTTTCGCACCACTTCAGAAAACGAGCTGTCAAGGCAAAGAGGCTAAGGGCAGGCTCGCGGTTCTGCCCTGTGGGCGTACGCCCATAAGGATAGTAAGCGGGCAAGGATTACGTCAAACGAAACTGGAGCGGGTGACGAGATTCGAACTCGCGACACCTAGCATGGCAAGCTAGTGCTCTACCGCTGAGCTACACCCGCTCCGGCCACATATCATGTTAGTCACCATCACCCCGGAGGTCAAGGGAATCCGCGCACGCACGCCCCCCCTCGCAACATCCAGCCCTGTTGACGGGCGGGCCGCCGATTACTATACTTGCGACGACGGTGCTGGACGATATGCAGCGGCACCGCCGGCCCGAAGATGTTATCGGCGGCGGGCAGGCCATTCGCAGACGTGCGAGACATATTCTGCGCGAGAAGAGACTATGATCTTCCAGGATCGGCGTGATGCCGGGCGGCAGCTTGCCCGGCGGTTGACCCACCTTCGCGGCCAAGACGCGATCGTGCTTGCTCTGCCACGGGGCGGGATCGTGGTGGGTTATGAGATCGCCCGCGCTCTTGGGACGCCACTTGACGTGATCGTAGCACGCAAGCTCGGGGCGCCGGGCAACCCGGAGTTTGGCTTCGGCGCCATCGCACCGGGCGGCGTCCGGTTTCTCGACGAGCAGACCGTTGGGTGGTTGGGATTGTCCGAAGAACAGATCGACCGGATCGCGGCTGAAGAGGCCCTGGAAATGGAACGCCGCCTGCGGCGCTATCGCGGCGGGCGGCCGCTGCCTGATGTACGACAGCGAGCCGTCATACTTGTGGACGACGGGCTGGCCACAGGCGTGACGGCCAGGGCGGCCATCCGCGCCATTCGCCGATGGGAGCCGGGGCACCTGGTGCTCGCTGTGCCCGTGAGCGCGCCCGACACGGCCAGGGCAGTCAGTTCGGAGGTGGATGAGCTGGTCTGCCTGGAAACGCCGCCCGGCTTCATGGCGGTCGGTCAGTACTACATGGACTTCGAGCAAACCTCGGACGAGGAGGTCATCGAGCTGATCGAGCGGGCACGGAGAGAGGCGGAGGGGGACGGCGGCG
>Ga0315289_10000999_pt1 | contig 44035 bp, 74 predicted proteins | sample YL17G11_40_MG_FD_203452 | JGI IMG/M metagenome (GOLD analysis project Ga0315289, IMG submission 203452) | Sediment microbial communities from Yellowstone Lake, YNP, Wyoming, USA - YL17G11_40 | ecosystem: Environmental > Aquatic > Freshwater > Lake > Sediment | place: USA: Wyoming | collected... | reverse complement strand
GATTATTGGAGTGAATTGTTCCTCTTGGCATTTCAGCTCTTTGAGCCAGATAGTCCGGAGTATAAAGTTTTGCAGGATCAAATAGTTGCTATAGAGGATATAGTATTTGATAAGAACGAAATAAAAGTTGGCCTCAGTCTTTATGATATTGAAATGGCAACTGAATCAAATCCAGATTACTACGCATATTTCGAGAGGTCAGATGGTAATCAGGTAACAAAGTTTGATGTTGAGCGCGAGCTTAATAAGATAAAGCAATGGATTTATGCGGAAGTTAGGGTCCGTGCGATTGGTCGAAAATTTCGCCGTTTCCGCTAGTTGAGGAGAAGGATGATTAACCTAAAAGCATTGGATCGAGAAACAAGAGATTTTCTTGAATTAAAAAGTGAGTCAGAACCTACTTTTGAGCGTGCACTCGATGAGGATTACACAGATGAATTCTTTGAGACTTTGGAATCAAGAGGTTCAGCAGATAGTAATCATTCATTTATCAGCACGATTTACGGAAAACAAGGGAATGGAAAAAGCTACAGTGCATTAACCTGTTGTGCAGTCCTTGACCCTAATTTTTCAATAAGTAATATTTATTTTGATTATAATGACCTTGTGAATAATAGGCATAATCTTAGGTCACATTCAGCGGTTCTCGTTGACGAGCAGTCAGAATCCTACGGTGTGGATTCAAATCGGGTAAATATAGTTCTTCAGGCCCTCAAAGAGCAGTTGAGGAAGAAGTCAATTCATTTCTTTTTTTGTTCTCCGACACTAAAAGATGAGCATAATTCATCTCAATACGTTATCGAAACGATGTTCATAGATTATGAGGAGAAAGTTACGTATTGCGCTTACAAGACGAGGGAACTTTTGACACTCGGCTATATAAAGATACCCCATCCTTTGAATTTTCTTTCAAAAGAATTTTTGGAAGAATATGAGCATAGGAAGGATATACATTTAGATAAGCTGACCGGTGTTAAGCAGATTGACGAGATTGAAGACCGCGCAAGGTTCATTATGGCATCACCTATTTTTCTTAAGGCAGAGCTCATTTACAAGAAAAAGCTTGGTTATGTGCCAATGAATATGCTTTGGCAGGTTATAAGCAAGCTTTATCCGGATTTTAAGTCGGGTGTGATGGTGGGTGAGCTTGCATCTAGGATAAAGCTCAATAAGGAGCTTTCTGGTGAGTGGTTAATCAGCGGGGTTAAGCCCAAAAAGAAGTAGTTTATTTTAAGAGTCATTTATAAAGCTCCCGTTCTTTCTGCTGTTGCAACAGCTAATTTAACTATTTTGTGCACATTTCTCACCCAACTTTATAAGCAAAAGAGTCAATTTATACTTAAAACAATGGTAAATGGATTTGTATCTCACTTTAGGAAGGGCTGGCGGGGTGATTCTTGGAGGCACTCTCAGGCGGCCCGTGGCATAGAAACCGGTTCTAAAAGAAGAATCTCTCCTTTTGAATTCGACTATCGTGTTGCTTCATTCATGCGTCCTACTCCTACAGAGGAGCCAGAGGCAGCAGCCATCCCAGGGATTTCTGCACCTTTGGAAGAACAGCAAGCCCAACCCGTGGAAGGTAGGCTCTCAATCGCAGAGCCTGCCTCTACGGTATCACAAGAGGCTCCAATTGTTGGGATGGGGCCTAGAGTTGATACATTAATGATTCCTGGTACTCCTCCAGAGCCAAGGTCTTTAGATGAAGAAGCTCCTGGAGTTCCAGAGGGATAAAAATGAACAAATACAAGTCGTATGGAAAAGGTTGGCATTTAGAATCAATAAGGCATAGCCTTGCAGCAAAAGGAATTGGCACGAAAGGAAGGAGATTCTCTATGGCTTTGACTGAATACACGTCCGAATATATTTATGAGCAGGAGAGGCTTAGAAGGGAAAAAAAGATGGCTCGGCTCATGGAGGAGTATGAAGAGAGGCTCGCAGAACTAAAAAGGTTGGAACAACAATATGATGAAAATAAGGATCCTTTAAAGGGGCCATTTGTTGCAACTCTTTCAGATAAGCTTAAGCCAGATGAGGTGGCTAAATTGGTAAATAAGATTGAGAGAGCAAAAAAAGAATTGAGGGCTTGGGAAGGGGAAAAGGCAAATAAAGAAGGATTCTTAAAAGAATATGTTGCTGAGCAAGAACCGGAGTTATTGGAAAAAGAGCGTGGAAAACAAATTATATTTTATAAGCCTTCATTGAAGGAAAAGGCGATTGTAATTGGGAAGAAGATTCCAATTGTCAGGGAAAGGATTCGTGAGGCAAAATGGGAGATTCCGATTGAGGAACGCGAAAGAAAAAAAGAAATTATTAAACGGGCACCGGAACTCGAGTTGAGCAGTAGGTTAAAGTGGTAATAATGAATAAATACAAATCATACGGTAAAGGTTGGCATTTTGAATCAATTAGGCACGGTTTTGCAGCTAAGGGAATTAAAACTACATTTGGGCGAAAGTTGACAAACGAAGAAATTCTTGAAAGAATTGGATTTAAGGAAAGTAAGGAAGGGGCGAAACAAGATAAGAATATAGAAAGATTTATTAAAGTTAAAGGTAGAAGAAAAGAGAAAATAATGAGTCTTTCGGTTAATGAAGAAGAAAAAGAAAATCCTCGATACGAATTTATTATTCAGCCAACAGATGTTTTAAAAAAGCGAGAAGAAAGAGAAGAACGGGGGTATAAAGAAGAAATAAAAAAGAAATATTCTGTCGAGGAAGGCGATGATTTTTATGTGAAGATAATGTTTGTTGATTGGGAGGGGAATGGCATCGCCAAAAGGAATGGTTATGTTATTTGTGTGCCTAATGTAGGAGTCAAAGTAGGAGATATGGTAAGAGTAAGAGTTACTCGCGTTGAGAGGAGTGCGGGCTTTGCAAAAATTATTGTTTGAATGTCGTGAATGAAATGAACAAATATAAATCATACGGAAAAGGTTGGCACTTTGAGTCATATAGGCATAGTCTTGCAGCAAAAGGAATTTTAACAAGAATTAAGAAAGAGGCCGCAACCCCGATTTTAGGCTATACTGCTGTGCCAGAGATGAAGAAGATGTCTGAAGCAAGAGCAAAGGAATTGATTATTGCGGGGGCACTGTCAAAGCTGCCTAAGTCTGCGGAGGAAAAGATGGCTTTGAGAGAACTGGAGCTTACATTAAGGCCGAGAGAGAGGCGTGGAGTTAGGATAATGAAGTTAATCACCCAAAAAATATCTCCGCCAGTACCATTTGAAGGTTTTGAGCATTACAAGGATAAAATAAAAGGTTCGATTGAGGAGTTTATGCCTTTGAATATAAAGGTCGATGTTAGGCTCCCTGTAAGGGGCGGAGGCAGAACTGGAGTTGTTACTGCAGAACCCCCATCAGCAGAGGAATATATAGATTATCTATTGGATCATCGTTATAAGTATCATTTTGGGTATTATGATCCGTCAATAAAAGATTTTACATCTTCCCCTAAAAAAGAAGTTGTCGGTTTTGAGACTTATGGCGGTAGGGCTCTTAGGTCCGAAGAAGCAAAAAAATTTTCAGAAGCTCCTAGCTCTAAAGAGACTTTGAAGCCAATGAAATTGTCTGAGATGAGCGATAGGGAGATAAAGGAATTGGCTGGATTTATGGTAAGGGCAAGCGAAGAGCCGACAGCTGTGGAAACAAAGGAGTCATTGAAAGTAAGATGAGATTTTTCAGAAAGTATAATCAGGGATGGTATAACGAGTCATATAGGCACAGCCTTGCAGCTAAGGGAATCAAAACGAGGTTTGCTGTGAACGGGCAACAGTTGATGCCTTCTTTGATGCCTTCAGTAGCTGAAAACAAGAATTTGACCAGATTAGCTGTTGATTTTGCTGATGCGAGCATTACTTTTCAAGAATTACAGAAATTAGTTCCGCCAGAAAAGGCATCTCTTGTTGTAGATAAGGCTGCTAAAATTACAGCAGATCGGCAGTTAATCGAGGAGACCAAAGCTAGGGCAAGAAGAATGTTGGAAACACCAATTGGTTCGAAAAAAGAGGAGAAAACAGCTGCTGGAATTCCCACAGCAAGAAAGATAGAAGAAGAGGAAAAAACCGAGGAGGAACTAGCTTTAGAACAAAGGCTTCCATTCTTTAGATGGCTTAAACGTCTTAGAGAAGGGGATTTTACAACTCCGGTGCCTCCAGAAATTGGAAATGAATCAGAGATTATTGCACAAAGGGGTGCGGCAGCTGAAGGGGTTCAGGTTAGGATTGAACGCGGTGATTTCCTGAAACAAGAAGATTGGGAGAATTTAGAAAAGATTTATCATTTGTCTCATGTTGAAATAAACACACTTAAGGCTTCTCAAAAGAAATTCATGCAAGAGCATCCATCTGCTTTAAGAAAAGTTGGTAGAGTTGTAGGTAAAGAAGCACTGGCGGCTGAAGAAGCAGCAGCTGGTTTCTTGAAAAAAGGTTGGGGTAATTTAAAAGAACGGGGCATTCCGTCAATGTCCGAAATTTCTGGTGGAACAATAGAAGATTTGCAAAAGAAGGCAGAAGCTAAAAAAGCAGAGCTCAAAGCTGCAGAAGGCATATTTAACCCTCTTGGTGCGAGTTGGATGGGCGAGGGTGACGACGCAAAGCTTAAGCAGGAGAAGAAGAGACAGGTTTATGCAGATGCTATTTCAGCTCAAAGGGATCTCGATGCTTTATTTGAGAATAAGGATGCTTTGGCGAAGACCGATTTATCGGGATATGTTAAAGGGGAAAGAGCTTTCAGGAAAGGAGATCGTGAGATGCTATTGGATGCAATCACAGAGCTTGATGCACAGCACATGAAGCTTCAAGATAGGATGTGGCATGTCGAGGCTGTCAGAGGCAATATATTGCATAAACAGACTATGGATCAGACAATTGCTATGGCATCAGATGACGGCGGTAAAATGATGCCTAATTTCTTGTTCGGCGGTGGCGGAGGTAATGCAATTGTCAAGCAAACAAAGAAGATTAATCAGATTAAGGAATCAATCAAGAAAAGCTCGAACGAGGTTGCTGGAAGGATGGCTATGTTGAGAAACAAGCTGAAGAGAATGGATGCGACCGTTCCACCACAATCTCCAGTTCCGGAAGCTCCAGTTAGAGTATTCAGAAGAGCAGGTGTGGGTCTTATTCCATCATTTGATGAATTTGAAGGTCAATTAAAGCATCAGAATCCGGTGCTCGAAGGGATTCAGAAAAAGGAGATTAAAAATCCGGCTTTAGGAAGACTGGATGCGGGCGAAGAACAATGAGCATGAAATCAGTTGTGTTGATTTTTTTTGCAATAGTTGGGCTTATGATGGTAGGTTCAGCTGCATTTTTAAGTCAGAATTATAGGGTGATTCAGGATAACGCCTTTAAATCGGCGGTTCCGGTGGAGATAACTCAAGTGAGGGAGGCGTCCACAGATGCGAATAAAATAAGGGCCATGTTGAAAGGATCTATTTACGAATCTGGTGAGAGCATGACTGTTTATGGTGCTTGTTTTGATGGGTTCGGATATTTGATTCCGGGATCAAATGCGACATTTTCATCCTGGTATCCGAATGGGACTCAGTGGCATAACGAGTCCGCGATGGCTTCAGTTGATAGTTCGGGAAGATTTAATATTCAGTTAACTATGGGAGATACTTATGGCACTTATTTGACGGAAATTACATGTTGGTATGAGGGTGATTATGCGATGGCATTTGGGGAATGGCAGAACCCGGATTGGGTTAAGAGAATAAAGGATACGCAGGATTTGGTGATAAATTTGACTAATTTGACTTCAGTGCAATATGCGAATATATCCGCCGCCATAAATAATTTCAGAAATGAAGTTCAGGTTAATTTTAGTCAAGTTCTTAACGCAATAGCAAATATCGATATTACAATGCAGCTTGGCGGAGTAAATACGCAGCTTCAGGAAATCTATAATCAGATTCATGCTCTCGATACGTCATTTTGGGTTATCGATACTAAGGCTCCATGGTATTTGTTCGGGTCGAGTATGTTTGGATTCAGGGCAGTTGATATGCTTTCTTTGAATGATATATTTGCTGTTTCAGAAGACGGATATATTGTAAATTGGGATGGTGAAACTTGGTCTATTCGGGCTAATTATTCTGACGTTGCGTGGTATGGGGTCTCAGTGTTGCCGGCTTCTGTTCCCTATGCATGGGTTGTCGGAAGCGACACCACGACGAACACCTCCGTGTATTCAGTTAATGGCGGGACTCCGTCCACGCTTAATGGTAGTGTAGGTTCGGCATTCTGGGATGTGAAGCTTTTTCCAGATCCAAATAGTCCCTCATCTAATTTTATGGGTTATATTTTGGAGGATAATGGTGTTATATGGTATTCATCAGATTCAGCAGATACATTCGTGAATCCTTTAAACATAACTTGTGCAGCGACCTCGGCAGATATTGGGAGAATTTCCCAGATTATTTCAAATACAGATCTTGGGGTTACTTCGGGGTATCGGTTGGCAATTGTGATGTGCGATCAATTCCTATATTATAATGGGACCGGTTTTGAGTCGTATACTGTAGCGAATCAGAAGTTTAGGGATGTTGAGGTTGTTTATGATGACGTGGCCTTTGTAATTTCAAAGGATACGGTTACTAATGAACTTAACATATATGAGTTTAACGGGACGGGTTTAAGTCTTGTTTATTCGGTTAATGATACGACTATTGAACCGAGGGGGGTTGCAGCGGCAACACCAAACGACATTTGGGTAGTTACAAATAATCCATCGGTGTATTATCATTATGATGGGTTCAAGTGGGAGTATGCGAATTATCCTTACTCTGGTGCGATTGGCTTGATTATATTGTTTACAAATGGTACGATTCCGGGATTGTATGATATAAGCATGTTAAATTCAAAGAATGCCTATGCGGTGGGAGCAGATGGGTTGATTATGAAATTTTATAATGTTTATAATGAGCAGATTGATCAAGTGGTATCAGATATAGCTAATTTGTCAAACACTTTGAATTTAACTATTTTGGTAGATATATATAATGGAGTTATTCAAATAAATGGAACAGTGTATAATATAAGTGCCATGTTAAATGATTTGACTGTGTTCGTTTCGGAGATGAATACTTCAATGTATAATATATTTACTGATCTATCTGATAAAATAATTTCAATGAATGTTTCGATGAACACAAGATTTGATGAAGTTATTACTGAAATTAGCTATCTTGATTTGTATCTAAACAGCACAATTTATCCGGCATTGACCTTGATATTGGAAAGGCTTGGTGTAATTGAGGCTAATGTGAATGCAACCTTGCAGATTGTCAATGAGACTCAGGTCACAGTAAATCAAATGAATACTTCAATAAATGAATTATTAAATAAGTCTAGGCGTATTCACGCTTGGATAACAACATAAGGTGATTTAAATTGAAAATGAAAATGAATGCAAATAAGTTGGTGTCTGTACCGAAAGCAAGAATAAATTTGGTTCCACGAGGAAGAAAAATTGGTCTCGGGATTAGGTCAATTGGCCTGAAAGGTACTGAGAAGAGGAAGTGGGCTCTTCCGTGGAAGTAAGGTGAGAATCATGAAGCAATTCCAAGATAATTTTGCAAAAGGATTGGCAAGAAACGTCAGCAAGCTGTTGGCTCTGAGAAAGGGGAAATGAAAATGAATCGCTATAAATCATATGGAAAAGGATGGTATTTTGAGTCATATAAGCATAGTCTAGCAGCTAAAGGAGTTAAAACCTCTCTTTTAGATAGGTTTTGGGGTGTGCGGGAAGGAAAATTGGAGAATCCGATGATTTTAAAAGAAAGTCTAGAAGAAGAGAAGCCCAGTTTGGCTATGTCGAATTTAAAAGAGGCTCAGGAATATAAGCATGCTTTTTATAATGGTAAGTTGCATAGGAGAATAAGGTGGGGTTCTGGTGATGAGAAAACATTGTCAGAATGGAAATCCGGTAAACGATGGGATTGTCATGATTGTGGCGCGAAGCTAGGTATGTTTCATATGTGGCTATGTGATAATGAGCAATCAGTTGATGGTAAGCAAATGCTTCAAGTTGAAGGAGCGAAATTGAGGCGATAAAATGAACAAATACAAATCATACGGAAAAGGTTGGTATTTTGAGTCACTGAGGCATAGCCTTGCTGCTAAAGGTATTAAAACCCGGTTTGCGGATAAAGTAATCCTTAGGAAAAAGAGTCTTGATGATTACCCGCCAGGGAGTCCTGAGAGAATGCAGCATGTTGCGGAGATCATGAAGGCAGAAGAGGAACTTCGAAGGAAACAGGGTTCGAAGGGGGTTTCTGGTCCATCATCAATGAGAGCGGATGTCTCTGTTATTGGCGGAGAGACGGTTATGGATAAGGAAGGGATTTTGCATGTGGTTGGTGGTAAAAGAATTCCGAAGAAAAGGCTCAATGCCTTTTATGATGATTACGTGAAGAAGACTCTTATGAAAAAACTCAGTAAGGAAGAGGAAGATGAAATAAGGGCCTTTATGATTGAGCATGGGAAGCAGATGATGAGGACAGCGAAGGGATCTGATCTGACTTTGGAGGAAGAGGCTGAAATCAGGCAGAATGTGGATGAGCGGATTGCTGTAGCAAAAGCCCAGTTTGGTAAGGGTATGGAGGATGTTAAGGCAATGGAAGGCTGGCTTGATGTAATTGATGTTACCTCCGATTCTTTCGATAATCAGTTGATAAACACAAAAGATAAGATAGATGCTGTTATGGAACAGCGGGGAACAATAATCCCGGGTCAGGAAGTAACTAGGCTTAGGGCGAAAATCAGTGAGCTCGTTGAGAAGAGAAGGATGTATTTGAAAGGAAGACCGGAAAAATGGCCATGAATAGGTATAAAAGTAGGGGTTGGTACTTTGAATCACAGAGGCATAGCCTCGCTGCAAAAGGCGTAAGGACAAAAAGGTTTGACTTTGCTTTGTTCAAAAAAGTAGATGTCGGACGCCAATCAGGTAGGCCCTTGACGCAGCAGGAACTTATAGAGGATAAGGCAAAGGAAAAGAAGCCATTTGATATGTTCAGAAGTCCTGAAGAGAAGTCAGATTATGGCAAAAATAGGCGGCGTGCAACGATTGATGAGGTTCAGCAGATGATGAATAATAAGTTTAGGCAGCTCGAGAGAAAGGGTGACATCCGTTTTGAAGATAGCATCCATTTCCTTGACCATGAATATGCGCCAATTGCCAGGAGATTCCTTGATGGTGGTACGACCATGGAACAGTTCGAATACGAGTCCGATATTGCTTTCAATAACTTTACAAAAAATCATAAACGAAGCTTAAGCCCGTTTGCATGGGGCGAACAGCAGGAAAGCTTTTTTAATTGGGAGGGGCAACATGAAAATAAGGCCAATTGAGAAGTTTGTCGGAATAGGTATCCTGGTGGAGCACAACATATTGAAAAGGTACAAAAAATGACTAAATGCCGTGTTTGTGGCGTAGTACATGCGGGCTTTTATTGTCCGGGATGTGGAAAGGTTCATGGTTGAGTACGATCCGCTTTGGGCAATAAAGCCAAAAAAGAAAATCAGGAGATTTGCAAAATATAAAAATCTTAATGTAAGAAGCAGGACGAAGTGGTGGTAAAATGATACGAAGGTTTCCTGGGCAAAGGAAGTATGGGTTATATTCCTTAACTTCACATAGAAGATTGGGGGTTTTTAAAAGCAAAAAAGCGGCTCTTAAAAGAGAAGCGCAAATTCAATATTTTAAACACAAAGGAGGAAGGTAAAATGAAAGCAAATAAAATATGGTTGGTTTTGATTGCCGTTATGGTCTTGGCTTTATCGGCAATAAGTGTGAATGCGGCAGTGACGGGGTGTATGGATGAGTTGGGTGCACCGTCCGAATATTTATATAATGATACTGGTGTAATCACTAATGTATCGGCGGGGAATGTCTGTATAAATGAAACAGATTATGATGTTAATCCTACGGCGGCAGTAAATTGCGCTGATAATTGGGCAAATTATTCCGATGGAGCCTGTAAATATACCCGATTTTATGTCGGCTATGCGGGAGATGGTACTGCAACCTGTGTAGAGACGGGATGGGTCGTAAATACTCAGAACGTGTTCATTGCTGCAGACTATATAATTAATACGACGGTTAATGGCGAAATAAGTGGTGATTATGTGACGAACATAGGAGAAGTAGCATCTTATGATGCCTGTTCGAATGCATATATTAGGCAAGGTCCAGACGGGTACTGTGATGGTGGTGGTGTTTCGGATACAGATGATGCGCTTTTGAATGTATCTGCGGGTAATGTCTGTATTGTTGGAGTTGATTCTCAGCCAGATGCATCAGTTCATTGCATAGGTGTTGCAGATACTTGGTCGGCTTGTGTTGCGGGCGCTTGTGTTATAAATGAGTATTATGTGGGTTATAGTGTAGGTAATGCAACTGGGTGCGTAGATACTGATTGGGTTTTGATGGGTGTTAGTAATCCTGCGCCAGGATATAGGGTGAATAATACTGGTCATGTGGCTCTTTGTACCTATCTTGCGACTGGTGGGACTGTATCATATACTGGTTGTGCGAATGCATATACAAGAAATGGAACCACAGGATATTGCGATGGTGCCGGTTTAGATGAGTTAACAACTCTTCACGTAACTGCAGGAAAAGTTTGTGCAAATGGCGCTAATTTGGCTCCAAACGCAACACTGAAATGTGGAACTTGGTTGAATTGTGTACTTGATGCAACATCAACTCCGCAATATTATGTGGGTTACGCTGCTTCAGGAACCTCTTGTGTTGACACAAGCTGGGTTTCGGCAGGCACTTCAGTGGCTTTAGCAACAGGTCTTTCATGTAAGACGACTGAGCACGCGGTAACTTGTCCCACGAAAGGATATGCTCCGAGCTACAGTTCATCGGACTTTTCACCAATTATCATGGACGCTTTCGGAACAACGGGAGCTGGCGTAATTAGTTGGGCTGATCTTGCGGTGACTTTGCTTGTTATATTATTTATAGTTGGAGCGGTCTTGAAGTGGAAAGGCGTATTGTGAACTACCCCGACCTAACATTGTGATGTTTAGGTTAGGGCTTCCTGTGACGAAACGGAAGGCGACAGTTCACTAGCATAAGTTGAGGAAGAGAATATGAATACAACAACTACGAGAATAGAACTATGGTATTGATGGTGTAAAAACCCAGATTTTATACATTATCTCTAACTTAAAGGCAATGACTCCTGAACAAAAAGAAGCCAAGAAGCTTCTAAAGCAAATGGCGGAAAAATGAAAGGATGGAAAAATGAATCATGGAGACATTCCCTTGCAGCTAAGGGAATAAAAACTTGGCAAAAGGAATATAAGCCTCTTGTCAAGCCATTTCCAGGAGAGAATCCGAGATTAACTGAGGATTTTGCTAGGTTTAGGCAGCAAGACCCGGGTAAATTCAGTAAATTTAGGACGAAAAAAAGAAAAGATGGTAAAGAGCTGATTTTTGGTTACAATAAAAAGACTCATAAATGGGAATTGCAGAGCATCCTCGTTCCAAGAGTCTCTTTGGCAGTAAAAGACTATAAGTATGTTGGTACTTCGGAGCAAGATCCAGAGAGCTTTATAAAGGAGAACTTGGAGTCTCATGGTGATCATTCAATTAAGAGCTTTTGGAATGGCGTTACCTACGTTTTATCTCATCCCCTTAAGGAAATGGATGATGAATGGGTTTCATATAATGAGTCTGCTGGGACCGATGCTGGGCTTTCGAAGCATCCAGTCGAGCGTGCAGAGGAGCGCGGAGCGGCCCTTTTTGGTAGGGTTTTGTCGCAGGCAAATATGGAGCCTTTGATTGAGCGTGGTCAAAACGGAACATTTAGGGATATTACAACGGATATTGCTTTCGGTAGGCAGACGGGCGTACATAAGTCGCCTTGGATCGATAGGATCAAAGATGGTCTCGCAGACAAGAAAAAGCCATCTGATTTTGATCAAGAACAGCTTGTAAGGGGCACTAAAGTTGAAATGGAGCATACGAGTGATAAGAACTTGGCGACAGAGATTGCTATGGATCATTTGTATGAGTTGGGCCCAGCCTATTATGATGAATTAGAAAAAATGGAAAAAAGAATGGAGGTAGAATAATGAAAAACAAATTTTGGAAAAATCCGGTTGCGGTGATGGGTGCGGCTGGCAAAAAAGCAATACCTAAATCAAAGAACAAGATAAAGATAATGTAAGGTGGTTGAAATGGCATATGTTCCCACATACGTGTCGGGCGATTTATCAGCTATCAGCGTAGATGCGGCTGGAACAGCAGGAGTGGCAGTTGTTGGTTGGATTCCCTTGCTTGTCGGAGCCGGTATAATATATAAAGGCACTGAGTTGGGTGTAAAAAAGTACAAAACGCTGAAGAAGGAAGCAAAACATCCGAAGAAGTCAATGGTGTATCGCGGATGGCATTATGATTCATATAGGCACGCTCTGGCAGCGAAAGGTATAAAAACAGGAAGGTACAGGAGGTATTAAAATGAAATATCAAGGAAAAGGTTGGCGATACGAAGGTTACAGGCACTCTCTTGCAGCTAAAGGAGTAAGGACAAAGATAAGGTCAATTAGCCTTTATGCAAGACCGCCATATATGTACGAGCATATGCACGGTCAGCCTATGCTTGAAGAACCCGTGCCTAAAAAGGAAGAATATGAGACGATATTCGAAAAAGCAGAGGTTGGTGCGCAGGGGCTTGGCAAGAAGCTTGGAGATCACATATTTAGGACAACGCCCGAAAACAATATCTTTGAGAAAGGTGAGGAAGAAGCCCAGGAAGAAGGTAAAGTTATCGGTGGGAGAATTTTCCGTGGTCCAATTAGGTTTTAGGGTGAGAACATGGCATATGATTTAGATGGAACATCGCCAATCGCTAAGAAGGCAGTTAAAGGTCCATATAGAAAGACAGATCCTCTTTTTTGGCGAGATGCTGGTGGGAATCTTTTTGAAAAGGTTTCGATTGGCTCAGTTAGAAAGTGGAAATGGATAAGATAGGAGGTAAAAAAAATGAAATACAATTATGCAGCAAAACTCAAGTTTTATGACTTGAAAGCAAGAAAATCTTTCCAGACAGATAAGTATAAGGCAGTTAAGAAATCCGGAAGGAACTTTGTTGTGGCAACAGCGCCTTCGGGAGCAACAGCCTGGCGAATTGTAGGGAAGGCAAAGTAAAAAAATGTTTGTGGGTCTAAAGCCCACTTTCCTATTTATGAGCTTCACAAAAAAAGGTTTTAGGGTGGAATGTTGATGAAATTTACGAAGTTTTTGTTTGGTGGTTTAATTGCATTAATTATGTTGATGCTCACTGGTTTGTCAGCATCCGCTTTTAGTGGTTCTGGGGATGGAACAGAGGGAGACCCTTACCAGATAACTAACTGCACCCAACTCCAAGAAGTGGATAATAACTTAACAGCAGACTATGTTTTGATAAATGATGTTAATTGTAGTGACACAGTTAATTGGAACTCTGGAAATGGATTTAATTCGATTGGGACTTCTACTTCTAATAAGTTTGTTGGTAGTTTAAATGGTGCAGGTTATTCCATTAATGATTTATACATTAACACAACCGAAGGCAATATGGGTCTTTTTACATCAATTGGTAGTGCTGGAATCGTCTATAATTTATCTTTGGTGAATGTAAATATAACTGCACAATTTAATGTTGGTGGGTTATTCGGTGAACAACAAGGCTTTGTAGAACACATTGCTATCATAGGCGGTTCAATTACCGCAACAAGCACGACAGCGGGAGGGTTATGTGGTTATAATGAGGGAATAATAAATAATTCTTATTCGACAGCGAAGGTAACAAGTCTCTGGTCTGAAGAAGATGCTGATGCGGGAGGATTTTGTGGTGAAGGAAGTGCTGGCGAAATAAATAATTGCTATGCTACGGGAAGCGTCTATGCTGAAGATAGGGTTGGAGGATTCGTAGGATATAATTATGGAGGAATAATTACAAACTCATACTCAATAGGTGCTGTAACTGGCTCTGCTAATTTAGGAGGATTTTCAGGAGGAAATGATTATACAATTATAAGTTCTTATTGGGATAATGAAACATCAGGCCAAAGCACAAGCGCGGCTGGAGAAGGCAGGTCAACATCAGAAATGCAGACTCAAGGAACATTCACTGACTGGGATTTCGCGAATACCTGGGAAATGATCGATTATCCTCATCTTCAATATGAAGGATTAGAGCCGCTAAGTCCATTTGATGGCAACATAGAATCGGGTTCCTACTATCTTGACCAGAATTACACGATAAACTCAACCCAGACTATTGAAAGCAATGTCTCAATTGATTGCCAGGGAGGAGTGATTAATAAGGTTGGTAGTGATACTGCTTTCAGCATGTCTTCTGTTAGGAATGTTACTTTTCAGAACTGTGTTTTCAAAGGTAATGTCTTCTCTGCTTCAGATTCAGAGCTCTTCATATTAGGCAACTTAGTTGATGGAGATCCTGATTATTATCTACAATTTAGTGGGGGTAATTTGACCTTGGCCGATAATGTTGTTCAGGATGCAATATTTTATCAAACCGTGGTTGACATCTCTGGAGATCAGATTATCGTCAGGAATAATACATTCAATAATATTAGCTTGATGAATGATTCTGTAGCTCAGGACTTGTTCAGAATTCATGATTCAAATAATTTGACATTTATAGATAATGTCTTGACTAATAACTTTGCCTTAGTGCCAGTCTGGTCAATAAGCCTTGACATTGTCAACGTGCTGTTGGCGTTCATTGATAATAATCAACTAACGGGAACCAATCTCAGTGGCTACAGGCTTAATAATGTTAATGGTCAATTCAGCAATAATCACATAGAGATGGACACTGATTGGGTTGTTGGAGCAGATGCTTCTGGTAACTTGACCATTCAGGATAACGAGTTTATAGGGGTTTGCAGTATGGACTGTGATCAGCGTAGTCTAATGAACATTGGTGATATTACTGGAAGCGCACTTAATATTATAGGGAATAATTTTACTTACCAAGGAACCAACAATGGATTCGCCATCAGAGGCAATGGTTATTCTGGATCGGTTGTTATCGAGAGAAACTCCTTTGTTGGTGGTGCTGAGCAAATAGCGAATTGGGATAATTTATCTAACTGGGTCATAAGGAACAATAGTTTTTCAGGAGCTACTGCAAGGGCCATTAGTCTGAGCTACGGTGATAATCCGATTCTCAGTAACATCACTATAGAAGATAATGATGTAATTCCGGACGCTCCATTTGTTAGCATATATCTTAGTGGAAGCCCAGTCTCGGACAATGTTCTTATAAGAAATAACTGGATTCATGGTGGTGTGGGGATAGGGTATTCTCAGCCATTAATATATCTATGTAATGTGAATGTGACCTTGGAAAATAACTTATTTGAAAATGTCAATCTCACTGGAGGAACTTATGAGCTGATTCTGGTGGACACAACCACCCTCAGCATGATCAATAATAGGCTAGAGAATATTAATATGAGCGGGAATAGCATAACTCGGATGATGAACATAAGGCAGTCGGATGTGTCTTTTATTAATAATTCCTTCATAAACATATCTGGCTTTTCAGACCCCGAAATGGGATTTGTGCAAGACATAATATATATGGATACCTGCGGTCCAATTACATTCGTGAACAACACCATAAAAGACATAACTGATTTAAGAACAATAAATTCAGTAAGCGGAAGTAACATCCTATTTGAGAACAACTATTTCGGGAAACACACAGTATCCGTTATTGATAATTTCTCTGGAGGAACTTATGAGCTGATTCTGGTGGACACAACCACCCTCAGCATGATCAATAATAGGCTAGAGAATATTAATATGAGCGGGAATAGCATAACTCGGATGATGAACATAAGGCAGTCGGATGTGTCTTTTATTAATAATTCCTTCATAAACATATCTGGCTTTTCAGACCCCGAAATGGGATTTGTGCAAGACATAATATATATGGATACCTGCGGTCCAATTACATTCGTGAACAACACCATAAAAGACATAACTGATTTAAGAACAATAAATTCAGTAAGCGGAAGTAACATCCTATTTGAGAACAACTATTTCGGGAAACACACAGTATCCGTTATTGATTCAATGTATGATCCATTAACTTCAACATCAGTTAATTTCCAAAGTTCAACAGGATTACTGCTACAAAATAATATCTTCAACGAAAGCCAAGGAGTCCAGAGCATAACCCCATTAGCAGATGTCCTGTTCTTCAACAATACAATAATAAAACCTGAATTCCAACACATATACGCGCCAGCAGTTTTCGGAACGGGTGGATGTGCGAACTGCATAGCAGACCACAACGCCCTAATCTACAACTATGACAACGACTACACATATTTTGGCATGGGACTATCATGCACATTAATCAACAACCAACAAATCATTAACATACCCACACCACATGGAGGAGCATCCGTCAACATAGATACCAGAAACTGCCCAAATGGACTAATAGAAAACAATACATTTTATGGGGATGTAGCAATAGCAACCAGCATATCCTTTACATTTCAAGCAAACACTAGCGTCACAATCAGAAACAACAACTTCACAATATACAGCTTATTTGACTCTGACAGTGGAGAATATGTGCCAGCATTCCTATTATTAGCCAGCGTCAGATACCGTCGCATATACGCAGACATCTATAACAACAATTTCATCGAACCCAATGGAAGAATAATGTATCTCTCAGCAATATCAAGAAGCCCAAGCGGTGGCGGAATGGACATCAGATTCCACGATAACAACTTCTCAGGACAAATAGACTTCTCATCAAGTAAAAGAGATGCAACCGCAGGATTGCCGTGGATAAACTTTACCAACAATAACGTAAATGCAACCACCATAATTTATGCTGTGATTAATGATAGCTTCTCGAGCAGGAATTACGTGAACACAAGCGGAAATAATTTTAATGGGGCTTCGTTAACCTTACTTCCTTTTAGGAGTTATTCTGGAGCAATACTCTATGAAATTGGGTTGTCAGATTTAGCTACTCAAGAAATATGGTTTAATACATCAAATCATATCATTAATGTCAGTGATTATTATATAGATAATGGTTTAGCGACGGCAGGAAGAACAATCAGTGGTGATGGTTTGGCGATTGATGCAGTTGAGCTTGGGGCTAATTCGGCAACGACCACATTAAAAAATTTTATTTTCAACACAAGGCCGGTGGATAATGGGTCAAGTATATTTGTCGGTAATAACATAACATATGCTTTTTTGAATGCTTCTTATGAAGTTGTGACTCCTGTGGAAGGTCAGGAAGTATTTACTGTAATTCCTGTTGGTTTGGTATCGAACTACAGTTCAGATTCATTTAATTATTCCCTGATTGTTTTGGGTATAAATAAGTCATCTAGTTGCGTGGAGTTGGGTGGCAATATTAACTGCACAGTTGGTTTTAATTTCTATGATGCTCCTGGAATTTATGATTACGAGATGTCGGTTCGGGATCTTTTTGGTTCAAGAATTATTTTTCAAAATGGTTCTTTTGCATATAATGAGCTTTTGGCGAGCGTGAGAGATAGGGATCGTATGACAATAAGTGGTTCTTTCATAGGTCTGGATAATGTTTCAGTAGATGTTCCGATTACAATAAGGAATGCGGGAAATAAGAATTTGACTAATGTGGTTCTGATAGCATACGATGTTCCCGGGACAATAATTCCGTCAAAGAAGCTCTTGGCTTCTTACTTCAGGGCCGGAGTGAATCTTAGTTCATCAGTTCAGCTTGAGAATGCTGTTGAGAAGGATATTCCCTTTACATTGAGTCCGGGGCCTGATTCAACCTTGGACTTTTATCTATGGGTGTCTGCTCCAGCAGATCTTTATCCTCAATCATATATAGCTACGATTCCATGGCAGCTCGTGCTAGAATCATGAAGGTGAAAAAATGGGAAGAATTACTTCGAGAGGAAGAATGGTTGTTTCCTATGGGACGATGAAGCAGTTGAAGGCAAAAGTTAGGTCAATTGACAGAAGGCTTGCGGGTAGAGAAGGAATGACTAAAGGTGGAAAAGTCATTCAGAACCCTCGTGCTTACGTGTTTGGTGGTGTCAGGGAACATTTAAAGTAAGGTTTTGATATGAATAGATTCAATGGAAAGGGATGGTATCTCGAAAGCCAAAGGCACGCTTTAGCAGCCAAAGGCATAAGAACTTCTTTTCTCAAGATGATGGCTCCGTATCCGGGGTGGGCTGTCAATGTTGGTCGTTATCGCCCGGTAAAGCCATCTAAGAAGCAGATAGTTGAGGATGAGATTGCTTGGGTTAGGACTGCATTGAAGGGCGAATTGCCTCCTCCAGAGGGGATAACTGAAGAAAGAAGGAAAGAGTTGATGATTAAGTTAGAAGAACTCGAAAAAATAAGGGAAGAGATGCGGCCCGGACGGAAGGGGGGGTCTATGTTGAGTGAGTTTCAAAAAGAAGCAAAGAGAAGGCAGATTCAGCATATGTTGGCTGATGAGCGGGCGCAGAGGCGTTTGTTGAATCGCATAAATAATTTGATTCTCGAGGCAAAGGATGGAAATGTTGGTGGAGATCTCATTACGGAGGAAGTCCTTTCGGGTTATGGTCCCGGGAGATCAACAAATCCACTGGATTTTGCAGCCAAGAGAATATTCAAGAAAGGCAAGTTTCATTCAACTTTATCTGGTCCCGAAGTCAAGGCACTTGCTTCAGAAGTTGAGCATGAACTAAAACCATTGTCGAAAAAGATTGAAATTGCTGGTTCAATTAGAAGAGGGTCTAAGAATGAGCCAATTGATGTTGATATTGTGATGATTCCAAAAGATAAAAAGCTTGTTAAGGGTAAGTTAGGTGATTTAGGAAAGGTTACAAGGTCCGGAAATGATATGGTCGAGACGAAAATAAGGGGAGTCGATGTTGATGTATATTTTACTGAACCGAAGCATTATGGTGGAGCGCTTTTAACCTATACTGGGAGTTTTGGGCACAATATTGGGTTACGCCAGATTGCTAGGAAGCAGGGGAAAATTTTGAATCAGCGAGGGGTGTTCGACAGGGGGACGGGGGAATATTTGGCGGGTAGGACAGAACGGGATATTTACAGTGAGCTTGAGAGGCCAAGGTTTAAGAAACCGGAGGAAAGGGATTAAAAATTTGTAATACAATTTACACTCAAATTTATAAACAAACGAAGTAAATTAAAAGCAGAGGTGCAAAAAATGGTAAAAGTGGAAATAAAGAATCCAAGTAGGATGAAGATCATTCTGCTTGCGGTGGCAGTTTTTGTGTTAGGTGGAGCAATAGCAGTTACCCAGTATGCTTACGGGTCTCAGGTAATTGAGAAAAATGATGCCATGTATATGGTGTCTCATACAGAATATAGGTATGGTGAAATGGGTCAGGTTGTAGTTAGGTTAGTTGATTTCCAAGGAGATTCCATATCTGTTAATAATTGTACTGTTAGCATTTTGTATCCTGATAAATCGTTCTTTGTTCAGGACGCTTTGATGTTGGATACGGGAAACATTACTGGTGATCATTATTATAATTTTACAACTCCGGGTGGGCCCGAAGGAGTCTATGAATATCAGGCAACCTGTAATTATGATCCAAATAAACAGAAATCAGCAACTAATTCTTTCCATTTGAGCAGTGCGTTTGGCGATGTATTTGCGAATTTGACATCGATTTCAACAGATGTCGCTAATTTTAGAGTGGAAGTTGCAGCCAATTTTACTGCTGTGCTTGATTCAATTAGTAATATAAATGTCACTGCAGAGGTTGCGGATGTTATAGTTAGGCTTGGTGAGATAAATGCCACTGTTGCTGGGATTGACTCTGATTTGACTTTATTTATTTCAGATACTCAGTCAAGGCTTGGCGAGATCAATACAACGCTTGCAGGAGTTGATCTTGCAGTTGCAGGAATTCAATTAGATTTAACTGCGATAAATACTTCTTTGCATGCAAGATTTGATGAGATCAATGCCAATTTGGCCGCTAATTTTACAAATATTGAGACGCTTCTTTATGCAGTTAACACCAGTATAATGGAAGCGATTAATGCAATAGATGTGAATTTGACTCCGATTTTAGATGAATTGGCGGCAGTTAATCTGTCGCTGTCGACACAGATTTCTGATTTGTCTACGAAAGTGGATGCTGTGAATCTGTCCATTAGCTCAAGTATTTCTGACCTTAGGCAGGAAGTCCAGGCGAATTTCAGCCAGGCTTGGGATTGGTTGAGCCTCATAAATACGACAACAGTTAATGCCTATGATTATTTGACCGGGACCTTAGCTGATAACATAGATAGTGTTCTATCAACATTAGGTATTATTAACGCAACAATTAACAGGATCGAGCAGAATACCTTGGAAATCAACGAAACAACTCAGCAGATCTTGCAGAACCAGGAAGATGAGGTGTTTATAAGTACATATAGTGGTTGAGGATGAATAAGTACAAATCATATGGTAAGGGCTGGCATTTTGAGTCGTGGAGACACTCTTTGGCAGCTAAGGGCATAAAAACAGCCTTTGCTTATGATGATAGGTCGGATACGGTGGCGATAAGGGATAGAACTCCCGGTAGGATAAGGCAATATAATAAATTTCTGCAGGAAAACGCTGATTTGCCAAATGAGCAGCTCGCAATTGCTTTGATGGGTAGATTTGGTGAAATCAAGCAGCAATATGCTGATAGGCTTGTGCGGGAGTTTAGGGAATGGCAGAAAATCCCGGTTCCGGCATATGTCTCCCGGACGCGTAAAGCTAGGTTAAGACCCGATAAGTATCATCAGGCGATTGATATAATTCTTGCCGGTAATCCGGATGCCACGGATGATGAGATTATCGTTAACCTCATCAAGCAATTTCCTGATGAGGTTAATGAGCGTTATGCAAAGATGTTGATCGATCGGCATAAGGAATACGAGGAACTTCGGGCAAAGGCAGAATTCGGTTGGCGTGGCAGTTATGCGGTGAAATTGACAGGATTTCCAATAGCTCACACAAGGCAGGGTATTCCGATTACTATAAAGAACCCGTTTAGGACCTCTTTTAATGGGAAAAGGTATCCTGTGACTCCTCAGGAAGTTAAGCAGGAATTTGACAAGCTTTCTGATGAAGCTGTTGTCGGTATAAAGGAAATCAACTTCCGTGATCCATCTGAGGTGCCAGGAAGCAAGCAGGGGTTAGCCTGGGCACAATACGCTCGTTCTGATAAGAGAATCAACATCTTCTCCCAGCCAAAGGAAGAGGCCCAGAATCCAGAAAATAGGCGTTATCTGATGGCATATGTGCTTCCTCACGAGGCGGCTCATCATGCGACCTTGCATAACATGAAGCTAACTGAGGATCCTATGATTGTCGAAGAGGCTCGCGCAGATGCGATGGTTTCTGGTGAAAATCCGCTTAGTAGGGCTGTTGTTAAGAAGCATATTGCTATGAGGCAGGCTCAATTTGGACCAAAAGGCACGGTGTGATAAGCCTCTTTTAGAAGAGCTCATTGTCATGGTTGAGGATGATGTTAAGAAAGCAGTTAAAAAAATCAAGCATTTTATAGAAAATCCGAAAAATGTGGAAAAATGAAGGGTTGGCATTATGAAAGTTGGCGGCATAGCTTAGCAGCTAAAGGTATAAAATCCAGATATAAAGTACCGCCGGCCTGGAAAAAGGTTAAATTCTATGAAGATAAGCCATATGTAGCTACTGGAATCGATAAAAAGGGTAGGATTCAGTATATTTATCCTCCTTCTTTTGTCAAGAAAGCTGCTGAAAAGAAGTTTGATCGCATTGAGAAGCTCGAAAAGCAGATTCCTGGGATCATCAGCAAGGTTAAGCAGGATATAAAAGAAGAGAAGCCCGAGGCAGAGGCGGTTTATACGATTTACAAGACTGGCTTCAGGCCCGGGACCGAGAAAGATACCTTGGCAGAAAAGCAGGCATATGGGGTTTCTACCCTGGAACCGAGGCACGTTAAGGTAAAGGGCAACGAAGTGCAATTTAAGTTTACTGGTAAAAAGGGGGTTTTTGTAGAGAAATCTGTGCGTGACAAGATGCTTGCAGATATAATGCGCAAGCGAAAGGAGGATGAGCAGGTTTTCCCGGTTTCTGACAGTCAAATGCGTTCTTATTTCAGCGATGTAACACATGGTAAGTTTCAATTGAAGGATTTGAGGACTTTGCGTGCACAGAAGATTGCAAAGGACCTCGAAGGCGATAAGAAAGAGATAGCTCAAGAGGTATCTAAGGAGCTCTGTAATACGCCTGCAGTAGCTATTAAATCATACGTCTCACCGGAGTTGTTGGTAGAATGAAAGGATGGTATTATGAATCTTGGCGGCATAGCTTGGCAGCCAAAGGCATAAAGACTTCTCAGCCGAAGCTTGCCAAGGCTTTAAGATCCGAAAATGTTATCTTTGAGCCGAAAATGGATGGAACCAGAATTTTGTTGACCAAACAAGGTTCGAAGCTTACTTTTGTCAATCGCAGAGGTGTGATTAAAAATGATACTTATCCTGAGTTAAATGATATTAATAAGAGCATCAGAGGTAATGTTATTCTGGATGGCGAAGTTGTTGTTCTGGATAAGGAACATCCTTTTGGCAATTTTGAAAAGCTTGTAATGAGGGATAGGCTAAAAGATAAAGAGGAAATAGAGAAAAGGTCAAAAACCCTTCCATTGACTTATGTTGTTTTCGATATTCTTGAGAAAGACAGGCAAAAGGTGGCGGATTTGCCATTGTCTGAGCGGAAGAAGATTCTCGATAATGTGATTGCACAAGGAAAGAACATCAGGGAAATAGAGTTCTCGAACAAATCAAAAGAGCTGTTAGCTAAGGTTAAGCAGGCAAAAGGTGAAGGAATTGTGCAAAAGGACATTAATTCTAAATATGCTTCTGGAAATACGAGGTCCTGGGAAAAATACAAGCTTCTTAAGACAAACGATGTTGTTGTGATGGATTATGTTGAAGGAAAGGGTAAGAGAAAAGGTACTTTTGGAGCACTTAAAATTTTTGTGAAAACTCCAAAAGGTTACGGATCAGTCGGTAAAGTTGGATCTGGGTTCTCCGATAAAGATTTAATTGACATAAGAAAAAGGTTAGATTGTGGAGAGAAAATAGTTGGTAGGATTGAATATAGGAGTGTCGGGAGTCGGGGAAATTATATCGAGCCAAGATGGGTTGGTGAGAGGCAGGATATTCTACCCGAACAAACCCATGGGTGAAATTTATGGGAAGAGCGTATAATGAAATTAACGGTTATCGCGTCATTAATTGTCTTTTTTGTGGAGAATTGAATTGGTTCAAAGGGCATGGTAATCCAGTAATATGTGTTGATTGTGTTAATAGATATAAGCATAAGGGCGTGAAGATTAAAAATATTGAGGCTTGGAGAAAGAATTTGTCCGATGCGAATAAAAAAGAGATTCAATATATTGTCGATGAAAGCGGTTGTTATAATTGTATTTCACATATTGGGAATAATGGTGGTTATCCTACCTTGTGTGTGATGGGGAAGCAGATGTTGTTGCATAGATATGTTTACGAACAAGAGCACGATTTAATTCTAATGCCTCAACAGATTATTATGCACTTGTGTGATAATCCAAGATGTATTAATCCTAAGCACCTTAAAATGGGGACTGTATTAGAAAATAATAAAGATATGTATAGTAAGAAAAGACATTCTTGGGGTGAACGATGTAATTTTGCAAAACTAACGGAATTTGAAGTTAAGGAAATACGTACTTCAGATCTGCCAAGAAAGTTTTTGGCGAGTAAGTATAGCATCAGCATATCTACGATTAGTGATATACAAAATAAAAGAAGTTGGAAAAGTTTAGAAGAGGACATTTTAGCGAAATAGACTTATGAGTAAGGAGGGATTGAAATGGGAAAATTAGAAAAGGCATTAAATAAACTTGCAAAATTTACCTTTGTGAAGGTGCCAAAGGCAGGTGTTAAGGCGGGAAATGTAGTTAGGAAGGGCTGGAAAAAGAAATGAAAGGCTGGAAATACGAATCTTATAGACATAGCTTAGCAGCCAGAGGTATAAGGACTTCTTTTTCTGAGATGAGGTTTAATCTTCCTGATGGTTGGTCTCAAGAAGAGGAAAAGTATGTTAAGGACAAAATAGATGATTTGATTAAGCGGACTTCTGAGAAAATACAGCGCGAAAGAGAGATTCGTACCTTTCCTGAAGTGAGAATTAAGGGCTTGGTGCTGAAGAACGTCAAGGAATACAGGCCGGGTGTCTTTATGGGTTGGGTGTTTATTGAAGGAAAGGAAAACCCTTGGGATTACAATCGTTCTTATTCTACGACTTACACAACTACATTTGATGAGTTTGTTAAGAATTTTAAGATGCAGGCTGAGCAAGAAAACAGCGATTTTATGGAAAGATTTAGGAAAGGAGAAGCAGAATACGATGTATGGCGAGCGAAGAATCCATAAAGGATGGCGTTATGAATCATATAGGCATTCTTTGGCAGCTAAAGGTATGAGAAGTTCAGGATATTTGAAGAGTCTCGGATACGATATAATTCTTGAAGAAGAGGGTATTAGGAGGTTTGATTTCGCAAAAAAGGTAAAGAGGGATCCTTATGAATTTCAGGATACTAATCAAGAGAAGATTGTGCATGCAGATTGGTGGGGTGGTCGTGGACAAGAGCTCTGGAAAGACAATGAGCTTAGATTCGTTCTTGAGGGCTCAGGAGATATTTTTAGGGAATATTCTATTCATAAAACGAGTAATTGGTGGTTTGCTCAGAATTATATTGATGAGAAGGCTGCCAGGATTAAGAGATATTTAACTATGCCTTCGTTAGCTGATCATGATGTTTCAGAGGAAAACAAAGCTAAACTCGCTGAATTGAGGCGGCTTTGGACAATTCAGCCACGCGAGACGGAATTACAGAAGAAGGCAATCGATTTGAATCTGGCGATAATCGATAAAGACACCGGAAAAGCCATCTCTATTTTGAAGGAGATTACGAAATATGAATCGTTATAAACCACTTGGTTGGAGATATGAATCCTATAGGCACTCTTTAGCAGCTAAAGGAATAAAGACTTCTTTTTCAAAATATTTTAGGGAGACTGTTTTGCCGGTGAAAAATATTTCTTTTCTGGATGAGCCGCAAAGAAGAATGGGTGAGAAGGGTGCGATTGATCTTCTTCCATTAACGTCTTCTGAGAAAAAAATAGTCGGTGAGGAGTTCAGGAAACATCCTGAGATTTTGAAAGTGTCTGGGAGACCTATAACGGTGGTGAAAGTAAGGAGCCCGATAGATATTTCTAAAGCAGAAGGAACATATGTGGATGGTTTGGGGATAAGAGGAGCTTTGTTGACTCCAGCAAATTGGCCAGAAAGTTTTCTATTGATTCCGCAGAGGTCATTTACTCATAGACTTGAGTTCAGAGGAGAAAAGGAAACTGGTCTGCCAGAAATTCTTGCACACGAAATGCATCATGCACATGAAATTGAGCAAAAAGATCGGGAATTAGGCGTATCTGGTTGGGGTAGTGAAGATATGGATCGGGCGAGACATGAGCTTGGGGCTGAGCTTTATGGTAAAAGTGTGGCTAATAGAAGAGAACAGAACATTTCTGAAGAAGAAAAAGAAAAGAAAATACAAGAAGGAATGGAGCATTTGATATGAAAGGTTGGAAATACGAGTCATATCGTCATAGTCTTGCAGCTAAAGGTATAAAGACATCTTTTATTCTGAAATACGGGAAAGATATTCCTGCTCAGCTTCACACCGGCTCAAAGGAATTTAAAGATGTTGGGCTAGTTGAGCAGTATCTTCCTTTTAAGCCAACTGGCGGATTTTGGACTTCGACTTATTTGCATGATAAAGATGTTAAAAGTGATTGGCTTGATTGGGCATCCTCAGAGATGCCTGGAAAAGCCAGTAGTGAGCATATTTTGGTGAGGCCGATTCCGACTGCAAAAGTCTTTGAAATAGATGATGAAAAGGACATCAGGTATTTGTTCGATAAATATGGGATTCTTGAGGGCGGAATGCCAAGTCTTGACTGGCAAAAGGTTTCGCAGGATTTTGATGGGGTTCGTGTTACTGAGAAAGCTGCACATCAATTTCATCTTAAAGAAGTGCCTGTCGATGATATAATGAAAAATAAAGGATTAAAAAGTCCTTATGCAGATATAGGCTTTGGGTTTCTTGGACTCGGAGTTACATTGAATGCGTGGGATTCAGAAAGTACTGTTTGGTTTAGGGATGTTTTCAAGAAGAAAACACCTATTGATATGAAAATAGATCTTGGATACTGATTATTGACTTACTTGGGTAAGCTGGGAGAATACTGAATCACCCTCAACCTCTTTTCCTCTAATTCTTTCTCCCAGCTATTTTTTAACATATAGGTTGCACTTCAACAAACTATATAAATCCGAAGATCAGATTAATCTTTTTGTGTCATGGACCACTAAGCAGGGTGGGCTTCTCGTCGAAGAAGAGGATGAGGAGCTTTAAACAGTAATACTGAGTGCTTATCGCCGTAAGGCTCCCGTGGGAAATGGCTTGCTATGGATGAGGAGAAAGTTATTCAAAGGGTTGAGCATCTGGTTTTGACTATTTGTGGCTGTACCCGATCAGAAGCGGTTCATGCTCTTAAAAAAACTATTAAAAGGTTTAAAAATATGGATATAAATGGAACGTAGCATTCACTGTTGATTTTAATCAACCGTGGGAGCTATGTTAAAAAAAGACATAAAAGTCCAATGTGACTCTAAACCTAAATTGTTTATGATTGATGCGTTTTGCATCGATTTTTCAACGACAGTAACGGTGTATGTGTTTGATTGCAAAAAAAGCATTAAGCAGTATTGCCGTGATGTAGAATTGCCTTTTGATGAGGTATTTGAAAAATGGCTTTCATTTCAGTAAGTAAGTTAATGGTTTCACCTAGTCGTTAAGCCCGAACTGGGCTTCTGCGCTTTGCTTGGCAGGTAAGGCGCAGTTCGGACTGAGGTGGAACCTATGAGAGGACGAAAGGAAAGGAATAAGGGTGCTGGCAAGGCCGGTAAGTTTTTTCTTGATAGGGTTGAAGCTGGTAGAGCTCGAATGCCTGAAAAATGGCAAAAATATCAGCGAAAGAGTCTCGGTAAGGGTAAAAAAGGAAGAAGGGAGTATCCTTGGAGAAAAAGAAAACATTTAAATAAGTGAACTGTTATATTGCCTTTATTGGCGATACGATGGAGCAATTATCGCATCCTTGGGTTGTATTAGTTGTTTTATAGAATATGGGTTTATTAACACGGCCATGAAGTGCAGCGAGCCGGGGCGGGGGATAGGGGATTATGTTTAAACATTGTGGTTATTTAAGGTGGTTGTTTTGACGACCATCAGTGAACTAGCAAGGGATTTTGGGCTGAGAGGCACAAAATTCCATAAATATGCTGAGGTTACTGGTTCTAGGCAAGTTACAATTGATGAGTCAACTGCTTCCGAAAATAATGTCGATACATCTGTTGATTGCTATGTTGCTGGTACTTACATTGGTCGGGATGGTGCGACAATAGAGGTTCGTCAAAGGTATACAATTTATGTTTCCTATAGTCGCTCTACACAACGGATTGCAATGACAAAGGTGCGTGCAATGATTATAAATGATTTTGAGCGCAATTTTCCAAATTTTCACATCACTGACGTATTTCTTCCAGAAGAGAAGTTTATCATTCCTTTGGGTAAGGGGGGTTTGCGTGAGCCGGAGGAATTCTATTATGGGTCTAATCTATTCAAGCAGTTGTCACGTCGCGATGTCGGTAGGTTTAGGGTCGGAACCGAAAAAGATATATTTAAGTCCAGGATTAGCCAGATAAAGAGAAGGTTTAATTTGAGGTGATTTTAATGGAAAAAGACGATGATTATGCCCTTTCGCAAATAAATGGAGTAGAGGCCTGTTTAAATAAGGTTAAGGTTAAGAAGACAAACGGGATAGAATGGATGTTGTTGGATGCTCCTTGTTTGTGTAAATATTCTGGCGAGACAAAAATTTATTATTGTAGAAATAAGCAGGTTTATTTTGCACGTCATAATAATGAGGATCAGTTAAGATTGCCTTTTATTAGATTATGGAGAAGGACCTGAGTAGGACATCTCAAGTTTGCTGCTTGTCCCCTGCTCAATCCTCTGAAAAGGTGTTAAGAATGAAAATTGGGTTGCTGTTGTTGGCTTTATTGTGTATCGGGGGATGGTTGCTTTACAAGGCATATCAGAAGGGCTATAGGGTTGATTGGTCTTTCTTTAGGAGGTAAATATGATGAAATATGATGATGGATGGATCTTTATGCGTATTTTGCTTTGTTTGTGGTCGACTGTGAACGGGGTTACATTGACAGATATACGCAGAAAACTAGGTCTTAGAGTCACGTTTAGGCATATTGATTGGCTCGAAAAGCATAGGTATGTGCATAGGGTTGTTGATCTGGATGATGTCCGGAAAATCAATATTTACTTGACAGCTAAGGCAAAGCCAGTGTGTAAGGTATTAATGGATTTAAGATATGCTTTGCCAGAGGATTTGAAACATGGACTTTTTGGGAAGAATTAAACTTCTCTTTGAATATTTTAAAAGGAAAGATATGACTTTGCGTGAGTTTGCAATTGGCATGAACTCAGAGGTCAGCATCAAGAAGGATCTCCATATTCTTTTCTTCGACTTTGATGAGGTTACTCAAGAAGAAGCAGAAGAGTCTATTGTGGAATGCCTGGCATTTTGGAATCTTTCTGATTGTTTTCTCTATGAAACCAGCAATGGTTTCCATGCTTATTTCTATTATGACATTATGCCTTACACGAGAGTGCGTATGATTATTGACTTTGCTAAGTATGTTGATCCGATGTTTAAGTTCATCGGCAGGTTTTATGATTACAAGACGATTCGCCAGGCTGGAAAATACAAGGTGCAGGATATTTCTTTCTTGAAGATGATCCCGGGTAAAAGAACCCCCACTCTAAAAGAAGCTGAGTTAGGTGATCTGAAGCGTAAGGAACGCGAATATTTATCTCAGATGCATGGTATTCTGAAGCCAGAAGCATTAAAAGACAGAAAGGTGAACGAATGAAGGATGTTGATGCGGCTTGGTTGGCAGCAGCGATGGACGGTGAAGGAACGATCTCCATTTCAAAACGACGTAAAAGTAGATTTGTTATGTTTGCATTATATAATAATAATTTGGAGTTTATTCAAAAGGGCATGAATATTATTAGATCTTGTTATGGTGATGTCGGTGGTATTAATGCTAAGAGGCAGAAAAGCGGTAAGAATTATAAAGTCGTTAGGGCGGATACCCCTATTTTTAAATAGGGGAGGAAGCCCGTCTCCTCGTTTCCGATAGTTTTAAATATCTGTTGCTCTTTATAAGTATTATGCGAGCAACCGTCAGTGCTAAAATCAAGATTAACGCCACTAATGAAGTAATTAGAACCATCAAAGCTTATACTAAGACTTTGCAGTTCTGCGTCGATAATGCTTGGCGTAGGAAGATTAGGAATAATGTTAAGCTCCATCCTTTTGTTTACAAGCATCTCAGAAAGACCTTGCCATCTCAGCTCGCAGTCGCCTGCATATCTCAAGCTTGCGGAATGGTTAAGAAGGCTAAGAATAAACCACTCATCAAGAAGGCAAGTGTCAGATACAATTTCCCTCGCAGTGCTAATCTCAAAGGAGATGTCTTGGTTTTGAGACTGCTCAAAACTCGACAGGAGTTGGGAAATCTGTGAGAGCATTCTCAGAATAGATAGGAAGAATAGATGCTTTTTCGTTTTCACTTTCTCTAAAGAGGTTGATGCCATTGAGCAGAACGGTTGCTCGCAAAGTATCGTTCTGGGCATTGACCTCGGAGTAAACAACCTCGCAGTCACCAGTGACTGTAGGTTTTTTAATAGTGGTGTTGTGAAGCAAGCCAAGAGAAAATTCAAGTATCTCAGGGCTAAGCTTCAGGCTAAAGGCACTCGTTCCAGTAAGAGATTGCTTAAGAAAATCTCTGGAAGAGAAACTCGTTATATGGCTTGGGTTAATCATAACATCAGCAAAAGCATCGTCAAAGGTTTTGATGGTGCTAAGATTGTTTTGGAAGACCTCAAAGGAATAAGGAATAAACGAAGAGGGCGAGTGATGAATTATTGGATTAGCAACTGGAGCTTCTACCAACTGCAAAGCTTCATCACTTACAAAGCCAACATGAAAGGCATCGTTGTGGAAAAGGTTAAGCCTAACTTCACAAGCCAAATCTGTTCTCGCTGTGGAGAGCTTGGTTCTCGTTCCCATGCTAATTTTGTTTGTTCCCATTGTGGTTATTCCTTAAATGCTGACCTTAATGCAGGTCGAAATCTCGCTCATCCCATGCTGGTTGAGCGACAGGCACTCGTAACAGTGCCATACAACCGAAACGTTGAAGCTGAAGGAGCATCTCAATGCTCAACTGAAGCTGAGTTTATGGTTAAAAGCCCCCGACTTTAGTCGGAGGGATTATGTTACAAAGGACATAATTGACATAAACATAATACATAAACATAAACATCGCCCCCCATGTAGTTGTATATGTGCTTATGCCCAGTCCATATGCTTATGTTTCTTTAATGCTTTATGCCCTCTTGATTTGGGTGTGTGCGTGGCTTGATTTTTTACTATTGTTTAGTAGTTAATAGTGATTATTACTACTTAAAAATAGTTAAGAAATGTTTTTAAATAAGGACTACTTTCTACTCTTGAAATAAGGCGAGGGGGGTTTTAGTTATGAGTGTTAAAGGGGTTTGGTTTGATATGAAAGAGGGCGAGGTAGGGCGATTAATAAATAGCTATTTCTTGCGATTAATAAGGGCGATAAATAAGGGCGGTATAGGGCGGTATAAAATAGCTATTTCTTGCGACTATTTAGGGCGACTAATAAGGGCGACTATAAGGGGGTTATTTCTTGCGATTATTAAAGGGGGTTTCCTGTTTGCCTGTTTGCCCGTTTCCCAATATCTCATTTTTAACTACTTTTAGGTAATCCTTACCATTAACCAAAAAGTTTATATTTGCTTATGCTTTTCTTCTCCTCATATCGCCTATAATGGCGGTTTTGGTTTTAACCAAAAAAGGTTTTAACCAATTGAAAGGGCAAAAACGCAATATTAGGTTTTCCTATATTCAGGTTAAAGTTTAGTATCCTGCCTTTCTGAATAACTCTTACTTACAGGGCTATTCGCACAGGAAAAACTACCTTTTCTTTTAAGGACTACGAGCATTAACATTAAGTTCTTTTGTTAATTAAAAGGGCTTGATTTCGTTCTCCATTATTAAAACCAACAATAACAACAGGAGGCGATAATAATGGAAACAATTGAGAAATCAAAGATAGTAGTTCCAGAGGAAATACCTGCCCAGATTTCCAAGAAATTGGAAATGTTTGGAGAGGTTGTAGATGTAGATTTCGTCTTTGCTGGGATAGGCAAAAACGGAACAAGGCACATATCTACAAAATCCTTTGTGCCTTCTAACGAGAAGGAAGCAAAGGCATTTGTCATACAGCCATTCTTAAAAGGCTTTAAGACAGCAGAGGGATATAGAAACCCGTGGGTATGGTATTTAAACCACAAGGGTATCGTCTTTAACGACGATGGTACAATAGCCATAGTCTTAAAAGACGCCACAGAGCCAACCATTTACAAGGTTGAGCATAAGATGGTTCTCTATAATGGAGAGCTATCAATAAAAAGTGGTATTACCACTTTTAGGAGAGCGGACAACGACAGCCAATCCAGCGAACTTCCATACTCGCTGGTTGAGGAGTAAATAGTGGATATTGGAGAACGATTTTAAGCCTTCTATATTTTTTTGAGCAACGACAGATAGAGCTTTCTGCGAGGTGGTTATTATGAACGACACAGATGAACAGCCACTCACAATAGGGGATTTCTTGCGTTCTCCTGATGTGATGTCTAAAGACGCATATTTAGAATTGCGTCATTTAGGTAAGCTGAACGGCAAAGTTAGTTTCCCATATGGGATAACTAAATCAGGAAAAGAAGAGGGTGAGCAGTATGGAAGAGGACGTTGATGTCAAGTCGCCATTCTGCAATATTCTTAACCCGAAGTCAGAGCAGTTTGAATTGCTAAACGAGGCAGGTTAAAATGCTCTTACTAGATATTGAGGAGGATTTGCAAAAGGACTTGCTTGATGGAGATGCTAAGCTTGTTAAGATAAATAAGCATAAGCGATTAATTCCATTTCCAGAGGAATAGAGGTGTTCTATGAGGCGAGGCACAGGTTATGTAAACAACGCCAGAGGATTTGCTAATAGGGTATGTCCTGACGGCGTTAAGCTTGGGGTAGGAGATGAGAGGGCTAGATTGGTTTGTTACCATTCGGCAAAAATAACTCCTGCAAAAAGGGAAAATAGTTTGGGCGATATTCTTACCCAACAGGAACAATAAGGGAGTGGGGTAATGTCAGGCGGGCTTATCCCATTCTAAATTCTTTTAAATGAGTGAGGTGGATTAAAGTGGAAGAACAACCAGAACAGCAGATGGTGTGTTCCTGCTGTAATGAGCCAGTTGGAGATGTGGATATGCACGCATTACGGACAGGGCATACTGCTTTTAGGTTCTTGAATTCAGCAACATATGGGGTGTGATTCCTATGAGTAGGGATGATAAATGTAGTTCGAAACATTGTAGAAACGACTATGAGATTACACTTCCAGATGGTAGAAGGTTTTGCTGGGATTGCTGGAAAAAGCATTGTGAGGAGAGGGGGGATGAACCAAAACGAAGCCTTTAAAGACCTTGAGAATTGGTGTGCTAAATTGCAGCAGAGCCGATTTAATGAGGACTTGAGAATGAATTCCTATAGTGATGAGTATGAATATTGGGATGACCTGTCCGTAGCTGCTGCTGAAATAAGGGATGCTATGGAACAGGACTTCTCAAAGGGGGCTATAAGTGCATTGACACAAAGGCTATATGAAATCATTAGACAGAAAGGTTCATTTATGCCTGAGGCAGAGCGAGCAGCACAAGCAGATATATTCAACAAGAATATAAGCAAGGTTCTTGAAGAAGCGAGGAGGAAGCATATGGAAGAATTAACGCCAGAGCAGGAAGATTATTTGGAAGAGGAAGCTCGTGAAAAGTATTTTGAGCAGAAGCAGAAAGATAAAGCCAGAGGCGATATGATGGAGTGCAAATTCTGTGGCTTTGAATATCCTGCTTCTAAAAGAGAATGTCCTGCTTGCGAAGAGCAGTTAAAAGCCGAAGGGTGATGACTTTGTTTAGACGCACAGTAGTCTGTAAAAAATGTGGTGATGACGCTTATCGAGAAGTAGACGAGGATGGTAATGTGTTCTATGTGTGCTATGCACATAAAAAGCCATTAATTCAGTAAGATTTATATATGTGTATTCTTATATTTCTTCGGGATTTGCCCGATTTTGAGTTAAATCAAAACCATTCGGAGGTGGTTAGAGTGGGAAAAAGCAAATACGAGACAATGGAAGAAGCCATTAAGCATAGGGTAGCTTCTTTAGACGCTAATGTAGCAGATAAAGTAGCACAGAAGCAGTTGGAATCTGAACTGGCTCGTATAGATGAGGAAACAGAGCAGCAGATTAAGGAGATTGAAGCAGCTCCTGTGAATAAAGACCTTCAGCTTAAGCAGGCTGAAGCAGAGTTAGACAGCGAAAAGAAAGCAAATGCCAGAGAAAAGACGGTGGCTGTTCAGAATGCAGAATACGCCATTAAGCAGGCTGAACTTGATGTTCAGCGTAAGAAGGATACTTTGGCACAGATTAAGGAAATAGCCACTGAGAGAGAGGAAAGGGATAATCTGGAAGCACAGCAGGAATACGAGACAATATTGGCTTCCATAGATAACGTCGATAAGACGATTGCTTTGAAAGTGGAGAAAGCAAAGCAGATGGCAAAAATCAGGAAGAAGGAAATCGAGATAGAGCTCGATACAATCAAGGCTAAGAACGAGTCTCAGGAAGAGAAGCAGAAGTGCTGGAAAGCTCTTTATGAGGATGTCAAGGCAATTGGCTTGGCTCTTGGCGATGGCTCTAAATCATAGTCAAAAGGTGCAGAACACTGATGCCTTCGGGCTCAACACCTTCTGGCACGATTGTTATAAAACAATGGTGTAAAACTTCACGCATGAACTCCTTCGGGAGTGCGTCCTGAACCTTTGCTCGAAAGGGCAATTGTTCAGGTTTTATATTTCTGAACCTGCACAAAAGAGCGATTGAGTGAGCGGGTGCAATTGCTTCGGGATTGTAAAGGTAAGTTCGGTATTGGCGTTAAAACTAATTATGATAGAAGTCTAATTTGTCCAGTCTGTAAAGAGATAATTCGATTGGACGATTAATGTTCTTTAGGGGTTGTTCCCGATTTTCTAAAATTAGCTATGAGGTGTTAGCTATGCGAAGAAAGAAGTTCTATATCTCGCAAAGGCTACGAGATCCCAGCAACAATGTGGCAGTTCCAATTGTTATTGGGCGTTTTCAGAGCAGAGATGATAGGAACAGGGCATTTATGGACAATAAGCTCTGGAAAAAGGATTGCTTTTGTGGGATAAGCAAAGAGGAGTAAAATGGCGGGAAGCTATTTTAAGTTAGGCACTGGTAGAGCTGTATGCAATGTCTGTAGTCTTAGGATTGCGAAGGGAAGCCTTGACTTGGTGTTTCACTATTATCACGGCGAAATCCACAATCATTGGAAATGTATTGTCATTAAGGCAAGGAATTTAATCAATTCAATAGATTCATTGCACAATTCTGCGGCTTTACGTGAGATTCAAATAGAAGGTGAAAGTTACATATGAGCGACACAAAAGATTTGGAGCTTAAGCAGCTTAATCAGTTTATTGGAACTGAGAGCTACCATCAGGTGTATATCGACAAGAAAATTGCTGGTACCGATGGCGTGGCATATATTATGGAGAATGGTTATAGCTGGTTTGTTACAGATATGCTTGCAGTTGTCTGCACAAAACCAGAAATCAGGAAGCAAGAGTTTCTTGCTATTAAGCTGAAGGTCAAAGACAAGACAGCGAAAGCAACTATTGAAGATGGTAATGACCATGTTCTTTATCAGCAAGATTATTCTTATACAGATGCAAAGAAAGACCTGACTTTGTTTTTAACAAACGATGTGTTGATGTTGTCAGGCGAATATTAGGTAAGGAGGCGTAAATATGCCAGAGGAAAAAGCAATAGATTTGAAGAATCTACGCAAAGGCGATATGATTCTTCTGAAGAAGAGCAATAACAGTATGCAGTGCTTTGAGGGCAAGATATTTGAGATAGTGAGCAGGTATAGTAATTACTATTCCTGTAAAATGGCAGATGGCAGCGATGGATGTAATTCTCGTGCTATCTACTACAGTGGTAGCCCGAATGATGAGTTCTGTTTAGCCGATAGAAAAGAGCAGGCAAAGTATCTTAAGCAAAGGGTAGATGAAAAGAAGAAAGAGTTTGTTGCCTTGGAAGAGGAAATCTACAGGCTTGAGAAATTCGATTCTGAAGAGGCTTATGTTGCCTATAAGCTCGATGAGATTATGAAGGCGCATAAGAAGGGTCCAGAGGCAATAACTAAGTTATTGAAGACTCTGAAAGAAAGCCATATGTTGTAAATAAGAAGGGTGATGAACCTTGATGAAGAAAATAGAGCTGGAAGGTTTTGGCTCTGTTACTCTTTGTCCGATAAAGTTCAGGATGCCAGAAGCCCATTGGGTTGATAAGCATAACAAGGAAGTGAAATATACAATTCAAGGTAAGGGCAAAGGCGTATATCTGGACTCTGAAGGCAAGGAGATTAAAAGAGCTGAGCTGAAAAGGAAATATATTGTCAACGGAAAGGAAATCGTTGGCAGTAGGTTAAAGCAGACTGATGTTGTTCGTGCCAGTAAGATTAGTCTTATGGATGGGGCGAATGCACCGCTTGCTTTAATGGGTGCGATTGAAACAGAGAAATTTGGGCTTGTTACAGACAACACCAAGATAAAGGAGACTATTAATGGGGGTCAAGCAATTCTTGCCAAAGAAGTTGTTTTTACAACTGGCGGGATGCCTTTTAATATGGTGGTGACAAAGATAACTACTCCTTCAGGTAAGGAGAAGTTTGTTGCATACGCCATTCGTGGTGATTTCTATGCGGTGCTCGATGATTTCGAGGATAGCCCAATAGACATTCCATTTGAAGAGCAGAATGTATCGGAATTGAGCGAAGCTCTTGGTGTCTAAGTAAGTATGAGGTGGTATTATGCCAGAATTGTTGCCGATGCTCTTGCAGGAGTTGCAGTTCTCAGATAAAGTGTTTGAGGAGTATAAGGATTGTATCTGGCAAGAGAAAGAAAATGGCGTGAGAGTTCTGATGCATATCAAAGAGGGTAAGGTTTCTGCTGTAAGGAATAGAAGAAACAATCCTGTATTGCATCTGTATCCGGAACTGAGCGCACTTGACTTTGGCAAGGTTGATGCGATTATGGATGGCGAGCTTGTTGTCTTCAAGGATGGCAAGAGTGTTTTCTATGGTGGCATTAATCAGAGAGATAAGCTTTATTCAATAGAAGCAACCAAGCAATATCCGGTTACTTTTATGGCATTTGATTTGCTTTTTATGGATAAAGAGGTTTTGATGGGTAAGCCATATGAAGAGAGATGTGAGCTTTTGAACACTAACTTTCTTCAGTATACTGGAAAGCATTTTGCAATAGCGGATAATATTGCTGACCCGAAAAAATTCTGGTATGAGCGTGTTATTCCTGAAGGAAGAGAAGGTTTGGTAATTAAGGTTCCAGCAAGCACTTATGCGCCAAGTTCAAGGACTTATGATTGGCTTAAGCTTAAAAATTATAAAGTCACGGAAGTTATTGTCGGTAAGGTTGAAGCTAATCTTAAAGGCAATAAAATCTGGGGCATGGCTAAGATTGGTTCTGATGTAATTGAAATCGAGTGTCAATATGGGGGAGTTTATAACATAAAGCCAGGCGATAAGCTTCCAGTGGAATATCTTGATATTGTTAATGGGAAGTTGATTCAGCCACATAAGCCGAGGAAATGGAAACCGATGGAGGTAGTCGAAGATGTCAGTAAAAGCTCCGGAGATTGATTTAGAGGATATGCGTGCGTATTATATAGAGCTCTGTGAGGAGAAGCAGGAACTTCTGAAAGAAAAGAATTGTACGGATACCCGTATAAAAAGTCTTGAAGAAGAAATCGATAAAATTGAAATTCTGATTGAAGACGAGGAGATTAAACAGGAGGTATGAATATGGGATTTTTAGCTTGGTTTAATTATCATTCTGGGGGTGTGTGTTTTACAAGTTCTTTTTGGCGAGCTATTCATTTTAGGCGGTCGAGACAGAGTAGGACTTGTCATAAATGTAAGGGCATAATAAAATCAGGCGAAAAGTATTGTAATACTTCCTGGAATCCAATTTGTTCCAAATGTGCTTTAGTTCATTATGCTAATCTTATTAGGTCATTTTATGAGACTATTCAATCTATTAATGCTGAAAGAATCAAATGCGAAGCTTCGAATTTGAAGCAAGTTGAGGTAAAGAAAGAAGTGTATATGTGAGGTGGTATCCGAATGGATAACGCACAACAGATAGCGCAGACGCAAAATAGCGAGAGCAGAAAGATTGCTCAGAATAGGGCAATCGACTTGCGTTTGAGAAAAGAGAACAGGGCTTTTCTCGAAAAGGCAACGCAGGTAAAGAAGCAGGCCTTGAGAGACTCTAGGACGAAGGCTCTTTCAAAGACTCTTGTGCAAAAGAAGGCTCTTAACAAGGAGCTTTTGAAGGCCAATGAGCTTTATCAGAAGGAGTGCAACAAGCGAGCCGTGGAGTTTCAAAAGAAGATAGATAAGCTTGAGAAGGAGCACGATAAGCAGACGGATAAGTTTGACAAGGACTTTTCCAAAAAGCAGTCTCCCAAGCGGAAACTGGTTGAGCAGCTTGGAACTAAATGCCAAAAGTTCCAGGATGATCTTAACAGCAAGTATCAGGAGTGCTTCATTACCTATGCTGCAGAGGTAAGGAGAATACTTGCTCCATTTGTCAGGATTGACAAGGGAGTGATGTTGAAAGCCTTGCCTTACGACAAGACAAAGCTTGTCTTGCAGACAGAAAAGCTCCAGAACAGTGTTGATGAGTTTATCATTGACACCGAGACTTTGAACGATGAGGAACTCTCTAAAGCCATAGAGAAGTTCATTGAGTAAAAAGGTGAAGGGTTGGTAGCCTGCGGTGTCCCGTGTATGGTGGGCCAGCCCTTTCCTTTTTTTTAAAAACATGGGGGGCGATAATATGCCAGAGGAAGTTCAGCAACCAGAAGAATGCCAGACGAAGTTGAAAGAGATGGGCACACATCAGGTAAAAATTGAGAAATATCTTTCTGAGGATGGTGAGGAGCTTATTTGTAAAGTAGGCTTGAATGATAGCCTGAAGAGCTTGTTGTCTGCTTTTGTAATCCGGGGTCAGTATTCAACTGAGGATTATGATGGGCAGAAAGTTAAGCGATTTAAGATAAAGTCAGTTCTCAGGAACTCTCAGAGCTGGAATGCCGGGTTCATTTATTTCTTTACAAAAGAGTGTATTGATGAGGGTGTATTTGAGATGAAATTTACTAATGTGAATTCTTTTCAAACCTTCGTCAATGGGCTTAGGTATTTTAAGGACCTTATCAAGATAATGGAAGAGCTCAAGAGGAAGGAAACTATGGTTGTTTCGTATAAGCTTGAGAGGTGAATACATGAAACCATCGGTTGTATGTGGGATAGAAATAGAGATGGAGTATGATTCCTCAAAAATAAAAATTGATAAGGAGGGTTATCATCAGGACCTTGCAGAAGAAAGTGAGTATTTTTGGGTCAGTGATAGCTTTATCGCCGAGCAGGATGGTTCGCTCAGGGTATATAAGTTTATTGATAGCGGTGATACTGTTGAGCTGATTAGTGTTCCATTTTTGGTTGAGGATGGTATGACTGTTGTCGAAAAATTTCATGACTCTTTTAAGGGTTATGACCTTAATAAAATAATCAATTTTAACGATAGTACCGGGGCCCATATTCATTTAAGCGTGCTTAATCCGGAACTAGAGGGTTATACATCTATTAAATTAAGAGACCATATTGTTCGGAAATTCAAGGGGAAGCCCGTGTTTTTCAGGGATGTTGTTGGTTTAGCTCTTCTTGGTAAAATTAAAGCAGGGGTGGTTGAGCGTGTTGAAGCGGCTCTGCCAGCTGATGTTTTTAATAAATGGCAATCTGCTTTAGTTCGGAGTCACGCTGCATCAATTGAAGATGGGGAAGATATGTATCATTGCGATAGGCATAAGGAGTGGAATTTGACCTTGCAGAATAGGATTGAGTATCGCGGGTTTAATTTGCGAGGCATCCAGACTTGGGAGCAATTATTTAAAATATATGAGATTTTATTTTCTGTTATTCAGGAAGTCATATGCGAGGAATTTACAAAGCCGAAGCCTTTCTTTTCTGAGTCCCAGCAGGAAATTAGCGAGACTGATTGCGGTATGTTTCCCCAGGCATTAGTTGATTTTCCCGTTACTCGTGCGAGAAGAGATGGCAGTCCAGGATATAGTCTTGATGTGCTTGGAACGGAGAATGTTGTGTCATTTCCTGTTGAGATTACGCATGCCCATAAAAGAAGGCGGTATGATGTTGAGCTTAAAGACGTCATAAAGCCAGAGATGGAGTATGTTATAGATATGGCTGAGCCGATTGATACTGGCAGAAATGATTTTTTTAATATCAACCGTTATAATCCATTTTATGATGTGTCTGAGGACGATGATGGGAATGGCGAAGCAGATGAGGAGGGTAATTAAATGTGCCACATAAATTTAATCTTTAAGAAGGATAAGGTGCCAGATAAAAAATTAAGTAGGTTTATGAATATAGTGAGTTATTATAGCCATCTGGCGAATGATGACGGCGAGGGGTATGTAGGTATCGATGAAAAAGATATGTGTTTTGATAAGGGGTTCAATAAATTTTATTTTGTTAATCCATATTGGTTTCTAGCAACACACCAGCGAATTGCTACTTCTGGAAAGGGGGTCGGCAATACTCATCCTCATGAAACAAAGGATTTGATTTTAATGCACAATGGGATTATCAGCTCTCTTGGTTCGGATGAGAAGTCAGATTCGAGGGTCTTTGTGGATATGTTGCAGGAGGCTTACGATAAGCAGGAGGGTAAGAAAGATGTGACTATGGCAATTAGGGAGGTCACTAAGCAGGTATCTGGGACATATTCTATTCTCGTAGTTGAGAAAGCAACTATGGATGTCTTTTACTTTAAGGAGCGTCTTACAAGCATGTATAAGGTTGAGAATAATGATTGGTTGATTATGAGCACTGATGATAAGAATGTCAAATTCGCGAAGTTCTGGTTTGGCATAAAGGGGAAAATAAAAGAGGTTGAGGAGCTTTATATTTATGATGTCCTGAATAACTTCAAAAAGATAAGGAAATTCGAGGAGAAGCCTTATATTTACACAGAGTCAAAATATTATTCCTGTGGTGGATATGGTAAGAGTGATTATGATGATGATTATCATTACACTGGTAAAGTAGAACAATCGGCCTATGGCGGTGAAGAAGAATGGGTTAAGGATGATAGGCGGGTTGAGTCCTCTATTGACCATATGGTGTCTGAGGGAAGAGGAAAATATTGTGATTTTTATTAATAGCTTGAGGTGAAAAGATGAAACCGATAATCTTTGATGAAGGTGACGGCTATCGAATAAAAGCATACAGGTTGGAAGGCTCTCACGCCAAGTTTTTCGGTAAAGCCTTCGAGTTTGTAGTTGTGGAGTGGGAACATCCAAACTACGGTTACTTTGCTGATGCTATGTTCTGGTGGCGGTCAATGCATACTGGCAAGTGGCAGCCAGTAGCGATAGTCTCTTGGTGTTCTGGGTATGAGAAGCCAGAGGAGTTTCTGGAGGACTATCCTGTTTTCAGGAAGCTCTTCGGAGACTATGAAGAGCGGGACCCGAGTGTTTTGAAAAGGGCACTCGATAAGATGGCTAAATGAGGGTTGTGCAATATGGATGTATCTGAAATGGCAATTGGATATGAGCTTGAGGCTGGTCTAAAGGACTGCGATAAGGTTGATGAGATTGCAGATGAACTCGGTTTTGAGATTGGGGATGATGGCAGTGTGTGCTGTGATGATATGGATACCCGAGAAGCTGAGTTGAATTCTCCTGTGTATCGTGGAAAGAAAGGCAAAAAGCTCTGGAGAATATTTGAGATTAAGAAACCAGAAATGGACGATAAGTTATTTGTTGATTTCGAGCAGATGGTTCACTATGTTAAGGAGATAAATGATTCTATGGGGTTGCATATTCATGTTTCCTTTAGGCATAAAAAATACTATGATTACTTGTTCTCATTTGCCTTTGTAAAGTTTTTCCAAAAAGAATATAGGCGAAACTTCAAGAAGCCTGTCGAGAAAAGTAGGATTCATAATGAATATTGTGAGTTCTATGATGAGGATGACGTATATGAGTTTAGGGATATTAAGGACGAGGCTCTTGGGTCAGAGGATAAGTGTGATGCAAGATGCCATTCGGTTAATTTCAATTCTTATCCAATTCATAATACGATTGAATTCAGGATTTTTCCAGCTACGAAAAGTATCAGGGACTTTAAGAGGTATGTTTCATTCGTGACAGAATGTGTTACAAATTTCATCAATATAGCTGAAAAAGAGCAAATTTTTGAGAATCATATGAAAGAAAAGATGAAAAGGATTAAGGTAAAAGTATGAATGAATTGTTTCTCGTTGGTCTAATGTTGGGCACTGGACAAAAATAAAAAACTTTATAAATCATGTTCCTTTCTTTAGGTATTTTGGGGGGTTTGCTATGAAACGCATAAAAATTATTGCTCTGGCAAGGGACTATGTAAGTAGAAGTTCTGTTGAGCCTTTGTTCTTAGAATTGGAGCATTATGAAGAGAAATTCGTTCCCAAAGAACAGGATATTTTTACAGAGCATTCTTTTGATACTCTCCAACAGGCAGCCAATGACTTTGTGAATAGTCTTTGGATTGCCCTTAAGTCCTTTATTAAGATGTCTATGTGGGCGGTTATTGTTATTGCGGAAGCATTTAAATGGCTATGGAATAAGGCATTTAAAAAATAATGGGGGTGTAGCTATGTACACTTGGGAATGGTGTTTTGCTATCGGCGCCGGGATTTGTGTTTTACTGCTTTTGGGATGATTTTAAAAGAAGCATCCAAAGCACTTGTTAAGCTAAGTAAACTCAAGAAGGAGACTGATGATAAAAAAGACGATGATGCGGGGTATTATTAAAAATAGCAAGAGGTGTCTGTATGGCGGCAAAAAAGAGAAACATCATTAAGGAGTCAGCCGAAGATGTAGTTGGTGCAGTAAAGGACGCAGCAAAAGTCTTCACAGAAGAAGAAAACGAGGAGTAAGCATGGCAGATAAAATCCATGTGGAGAAGCTGACTGAGGATGCTTGGGATTGGTGGCTTTCCAGCGACATATATTTTCAGGAGCAGATAATTGTTCGTGAATATATGCGGTTTAAGAACCTTAAGCAAGAGGATGTAAGCTGGTGATGAATAGGCTAACGAAACAATTATTGGATAAAAAGATAATAGTTTTTGATAATGGGGAATATAAATTTAATTCTTCTTCGGGGGTGGTTTAGAGTGACAATCTGGTTTATAGCAGACACTCATTTTCTCGCACGATAATATAATTAAGTATTGTAATCGTCCCTTTAAGGATGTCGATGAGATGAATGAGAAGATAATAAAGAACTGGAATTCCCTTGTTCAGCCAGAGGATACTGTATTTCATATCGGTGATTTCAGTATGCGAAATCTTTTTAAGAAATTCAAGGAACGATTGAATGGCAATATTATTTTAATATCTGGAAACCACGATGGCGAAAGCCCAATACATAGTATTTTTATTGAGCATTATGGTAAAATGTGGCACTTAGTTCACAGTCCTGAAGAGGCCGAACTTGACTTCAATATATGCGGGCACATTCATGGCTTATGGAAGCTCAATAGGGTAAATAACAAGGTTATCTATAATTGCGGCGTGGATGTCAATGCTTTTAAGCCAGTATCTATGAAGCAGATTGTGAAAGCAATAAGAAAAGAATACGGAGCTATACTTTTAAATGGCTAACTATGCTCGAGGTATAAAGGTAGAATATCGTGTGCGGGACCTCTATAAGTATAAGGGTTATCGCGTCATAAGAAGTGCTGGAAGTCGTGGTCCTTGGGATTTACTTGCATACGATAAATTTAATGTTATTTTTATTCAATGTAAGAATCACAAGCCTACAAAGGATGAGTTGAATGACTTTAATCATGCAATTATTCCAGATTTTTGCAGGAAAGAGCTTTGGTTTAAGCCTTGTCGAGGAAAAGTTGAGGTGCATAAATGAAGAAATTATTTTATTTTAAGCAGCCAGAAACAATGTTGATGTGTTACAAAAGAATGCCGTCTTCATTAAGAAGGGATAACTATGTTGAGATCGATTTTAAGATTCCTGATAACTGGGATCTTGAGAGGATATTTGCCTTTTTTAATCAGGACGAAAATCCACTCGGTTCGCCCGAAGGTCAGGAGTGGATAAGGAAAGCTGGGCTTCATCATACTTCTATGTCTATCGGGGATGTGGTGGAGGTGTGCGGCGTGCCTCATCAACTTGGGAGGCTTAATGTAAAGGGCAGCACGCGTGGTGGTTAAGATGCCCGAGGTGGAAATAATGGAAGATACTGAATTAGGGTGTCATCACAGAAGTGAATGTAAGAATTATCTGGAAAAGTGTAAGGATTGTTCGGCTCATTATACTTCTGAATTTAGGAGTATCTATGATGAATGAGGTGCATAAATGAACGAGTTAGAGCTTGCAAAGCATTTGATTAATGACTTGGGGATTGATAAAGATAGCGTTGCTCGAATGCTAAGAGGATTGAGAGGATGAA
>Ga0315289_10000998_pt1 | contig 44050 bp, 17 predicted proteins | sample YL17G11_40_MG_FD_203452 | JGI IMG/M metagenome (GOLD analysis project Ga0315289, IMG submission 203452) | Sediment microbial communities from Yellowstone Lake, YNP, Wyoming, USA - YL17G11_40 | ecosystem: Environmental > Aquatic > Freshwater > Lake > Sediment | place: USA: Wyoming | collected... | reverse complement strand
GCTCCGGGATCCGCTTTTTTGAAGAAGCGCACATTAAAGATGTCCTGGCTTATTTAAAAGTTTTTCACAATCCGAACGATGAAATTGCCTGGAACCGGATTTTGAAGCTGCTTCCCAAGATCGGGCCCAGGACTGCCGAGAAGATTTTCCAGCATCTGAATCAGTCGACCGATCCGTTGGTAGAAATCGTTTCAGAAACTGTTTTATCACTGCTATCGAGCGGGATGGAGCGGGGATTTAAAGAATTCCAATCGATTTTAAAAAGGCTGCAGGAAAAAATCAACGAGCCGTCGGAGATGATCAAGATTGTCAGCGATTCTAGCTATGCCGAATACCTCAAAACCCAATATCCCAATTATCGCGAAAGATTGGAAGACTTGGCGCAGCTGGGAAGCTACGCCACCCAGTTTAAGTCGCTCGAAGAGCTGTTGAGCGCGCTGGCGCTGGTTTCGGGGATCGAGGCGGAGACCGTGGTCGAAGGCGGGGAAGACGAAAAGGAAGCCTGTGTCCTTTCTACCATTCATCAGGCCAAAGGACTGGAGTGGAAAGCGGTTTTCATAGTCTGGCTGGCGGAGGGGAGGTTCCCGTCTTACTTGAGTTTTGATAAAGAAGAAGAAATGGAAGAAGAGCGCCGTCTATTTTACGTGGCGGTTACTCGCGCCAAGGACGAGCTTTATTTGACTTATCCCATCGTTTACTCCGGCTATGACGGCGAGGTAATTATGAGGGCTTCCCGTTATCTCGAGGAGCTCTCCGATGCTGTTTACGACAGGTGGGAAGTCGAAGAAGAAGGCGAAATTCACGAGGAGATCGATCTCTCCCAGTACCGCGAAGTCAAAATCAAAGGCCGCGACTTTGAAGCCATCGAGCTTAAAGATCTGGATTTTATGAAGTAATTACCAAATCCCTGTCAGAGAAATTCGGTGAACGTTATCTTTGGAAAGATCTCTTTGAGTTACATAGGCGTAGTCGATTCTGGTGTGACCAGAAACAAAGCCCGCCCCGGTGGTGAGTCCGCCGTCGCTATAGCCTAAACGAAGGGATAAGCCGTCTTTTGCCCACTCGTATCCCACCGAAGCTTCAGCGGCATAGCCGCTTTTTATGGTTTGGCTGACATCAATCGCGAAGAGGCCGGGATTGGGCGATTTATAAGCTAATCCAATTCGAAGTTTGGGAGGGACTCGTTCCGTCGTGCCGGTGCCCCAGCTCTGCTGATTGAACAGTTCGTCTATCTTTACTCCCACGGTCAGCTGTCTCGAGTCGCGGTTTACGAGTCGCAAGAGAATTCCAGGAGTCATGCTGTAACCGTAAGCCTGCCCGCCAGCGATCTGGAACATATCGCTGGTTAAATATTTGGCGGTTAATCCCACCGAGATGCGATCGTTTAATTCCCTGCCGTAAGAAAACATATAGGCGTTACTGAAGTAGCTGAAGATACTCAGGTTGATAACTTCATTGGTCTTTGGATTCACCTCGCCTGAGGTCTGGGCTATGTTGCCAAGCCCAACCTGAATCCACGAGATGCCCAGGGTTCCGCCGAAGGCGGGCCTAACGTAGCTGATGTAGTAGTGGTCGGTATCGGTTGAGAGTCTTGTCTGCATGGCGGTGATTTCGCTGCTCGAAAGCGATCCCAGCCCGGCCGGGTTCCAGTAAGGAGCATCGGCGTTGTCGGCCACGGCGGTGAAAGCGGAACCCATGCCCAGCGCCCTTGCGCCAACCCCGGCCTTCAGAACCGCGATGTCCATGCCCGCCTGTCCCTGCGCTAGAACTGGATGTGCAATAACCAATAACCAAGACACAATCACCAAAAACCCGAATGCCCTCACCCAATTACTTCGTCTACGATAAGCTTGTCGACGACAACCCTCTCCCAGAGGGAGAGGGATTTGGGTGAATAAAGCGGTTAAACTCCCCACCCCCTCTCCCCTTGGGAGAGGGCAGTTAAGAAAATTCATTGGCAAACGAGCAGCTGGGTGAGGGCTGTTAGTAATTTTCTTCATCATTTAAGCACCGCTATCTTTCCTCTGCCGGAGACCGACTTCTCTCCGAGTCGAGCTGTCACCTCGAAAGGATAAATTCCATTGAGAACTACGTCACCGCGTCCGTTCCGTCCGTCCCATTCCACATCGTTATATTTATTCCAAACGCTCGATTCTTCACCATTGGTGGTGCCGTCCATTTCAGTAACTAGCGAGCCGGTGATGTCATAAATCCTAATCTTAACTTCGCTGGCATCGGTGCTTAGGCGATAGCGGATTTTGGTCTTTTCTTTATTAGGATTGAACGGATTCGGATAATTGGTGACGCCGGTGAGAGTTAAATCGGGTTGAATTCTGAACGACCAGACCTCGGAAGTGGCCGCTTCGCCGGTTGAGAGGGCGGTTACTTTCCAGTAATAAGTATCCCTATCCAGGCCGGGATCGAATTCGTGGATGGAGTAGGTGAAATAATACAGATTCTTATCCACCCCATCTTGAGATCCAGAGCTTGCCGATTTACTAAATGACTGAGGCGCAATGCCAAAATCCCGATCCTTAGCTAAATCAATTTTGTATTCGGTCGTATTCTCCTTCCTATGTTTCCATTCAAAGGTTGGGCGGAGGGTGGTGACATCCTTGTAAGCCGGATCTCTCACATCTTTTGGCGCGATGAGTTGGGGGGGGTCGAGGGTGGTGGATTGGGGAGCAATCGAAACAGAGAACCATCTCATCCCCCATCCAAAATTGGACCAGTCAGAAATCACGATGTCTGAGGATGCAAGTAATCTCATTTGGTTGCTGCCGTCAGCATCCATTGTATAAATTTCAGGACTTCCGTTGCGTGTGCTACAGAAAGCAATTTTAGTGCCATCGGGTGAATAAACAGATTTTCCATTCATTGACGTCCCCACAGTTAACCTTGTTTGATTATTCCCCTCAATATCCATTGTGTATATATCATAGTTCCAAATGCTCTTCCCTCTATCAGAAGAATAAATGATTTTTGTGCCGTCTGGAGAAAAAGAAGGTGTATTATCTGAGCTATTGCCTGTGCTGGTTGTCAACTTGGTTTGATTACTGCCATTCGCATCCATAACATATATTTCATACCCCCAAGACAAATTCCGGCTAGAAACAAAAACAATCTTTGTGCCATCAGGAGAATAGCGGGGATTGATATCGGCACCTGAGCTATTAGTTAATCTTGTTTGATTACTACCATCAACATTCATCGAGTAAATTTCACAGTTACCGTCCCTATCAGAGCTAAAAACGATCCTAAAGCCATCTGGAGAAAATGAGGGCGAACTGTCATCTGCTGCATTACTAGTTAATCTGATTTGATTACTTCCATCTGCATTCATTATATAGATTTCCCAGTTTCCATCTCGTGTAGAAGTAAAGACAATTTTTGAATCATCAGGAGAAAATGAAGCATAGCAATCCTGAGCAGAATTATTAGTTAATCTAATTTGATTGATCCCATTAATATCTATTCTATAAACCTCATTGGGGATTCCATACGCACCGCGATCCCAGAAAAGAATTTTAGAATTCCCTAAGATTCCGGGAATTGCTCTTACGTAATTTGAAAATCCACTCTCGTTTCCCGCATTATCCCCGGCCGTTAATTTGTACCAGTATCTCGTCCCATTTGAAAGACCAGAATCTTGATATGAAGTCCCTGTAACAAATCCACTCACTTTGCTATATGTTCCATTATAAGTCACCGACCTATAAACGTAATACCCATCCGCACCGCTTACAGAAGACCAGGATAGATTTGCAACTCCATTCCCGGAAGTAGCACTCAAACCGGCGGGAGATCCAGGCGGCGTATTATCAACTGTGAAATAATAAGTGAAGCTTGTGGTTGGATTCCCCGCGTTATCGACAGCGTAGAGATAATAACTATGAGTTCCTTCGCTAACGGATAACCCAGGGGACCAGGCCCAAGAATAAGTTCCAACCGTTTTTGATTCGGAGTATTTTTCGGAGCCGTCTATGTATATCTTTACCGTGGCTGCCTCATCGATTGTATAGGAAATTGTTATGGAATCTTTTACTCCAAAACTATAATTCGGACTAAAAGGATCGGGACTGTCACTGACGTTTGAAAAAGTAGGTTTTACCGTGTCCACAAGCACCGAACCCGAAGAACCGTAATTCCCTATATTTTCAGCTTTATCCTTAGCTTTAATGGTCGCATGATAATTGCCGTCTGATAAATCCGTTGGATGCGTCCAGAAAGTAACATTCCCAACCCATGTTTCACTAATGGTATTGCTCCCACCCGCACTGGTTCCAACTTTGAGGTAATATCCTTCAATCCCGCTGGTATCTGAACTCGCGCTCCAGCTCCAGGTTGGGCGTTGGTTGTTTGTGGGAGTGGAAGTAGAAGGAGCATTTGTGGTAGGGGCAGTATTGTCCCAGAAAATTTTGTCTGTGACCGGACTTTGAGTCCAGTTGCCAACTCCATCCTGAAACCACACATAAATTGTGTTCCAGCTATCCTTCGAAGAGATGGTCCAGCTTTTGGAGGTAGAATAAGAATAGGTAGTAGCGCCATCAAAACTGTTCGAGTTTGAAATTTTCATCTGGGATACCGAATGCGTATCAGATGCGGATAACGAAAGATTTACGCTTGAACTATTAATATATTTGTTCGAACCATTAATATAAGTTGCGTTTGTTATTGAAACCGAGCAACTTTGCGGCGGTGTGCGGTCTATCTCCACCATATAATATGTATTATTCGACCCAGTATAGGGCTTATAGGACCCATACCCATCTTCATAAGATCTCAAAATATTCCCCGCCCGATCCGTAGCAATCGCACAGTAGTAATACTTCCCGTCGCTTTGCCCTGCACCATCCCAGGTTCCCTGGGCGGTTTTTCCGGTTCCACTAAAAGATTTGACTGAACCGCCGGAGGAATTATTAATAATAAGCTGCCAGCTCGCGCTTTCAGTGTCTTCAAAATTTAAGGTCAATGTCGTACTCGCCCTATTCTGGGCAATGGGCGGGGCGGCTGGAGCACTCGTAATTAGCGGCTTATGCGTATCAAGCGTTATCGTATCCGAAATAGCGGTTGTGTTTACATTGCCAGCTTTATCGATAAATTCAACATAAACCCTCTTCAAAGCATCAAGTGAAGAAATCGTCCAATCTCGCGGAGAAATAATGCTTTCCCAAGCGGTCCAGCTTCCGCCATCATTCTTAATTCTCATCTTATCCAGATTGGTATCGTTTCCAGTTACGCTAAGGCGAACCGAGGGGGATGTGGTATATTCAGGATCGGAACTCATATTGGTGTCGGTCTTGTTAATGACAACGCTTCCGGTCGGACCAATCGTATCAACCGTCACTTCCCCTTCCTGTGAAGTAATATTCCCCGCCGTGTCTGTCAAAGTAACCCGGTATTTATATTTTCCATCTTTATAGATGGGATTATTATTTCTATCCCCGACGTATGAGCTCCCGGCTTTCCCATCCCAGACGTTCGTAAAATCAACACCAATGCTATTGACTTCGGAAGTTGCGAAAACAACCGTTTGAATGGGGGAAGAGTCTTTTAGGATTTCAACTAAACGGTCAACCCTGTTAGGAATATCTCCCGACAGCACCGACAGATTATCGGAGGCATTATAGGAAATACTTATTTGTTTCACTGCGTTTGGTTGCGCTGGTGGAGGAACCGGACTGATAAAAACATTATCAACAGCAAGGTTTCTTATATTTGGCGGTGTGTTATCAACGACAACTTTCCACTGCAAAGGCGAACCTGACGCTTCTACTCCGGTGAAGTCTTTAACCCAGGCCTTTATGATATAAACCCCATCTGCAACTTTGATATTCTGCACATTCTTGCCATCCCATTCAATTGGATTATTCTCTCCTTCAACTGCAGTAATTCCGTCCGCAATAACTTTTACTAAATTACCATTTGAATCAAAAACTTTTGCAAAGAGCCTGCCGACCGGTTTTTGTTCAGGAACCGCAAAAACTTCCAGAATGGGTTCAGGTTCTTTTGTGGCCGTTGGTTCAGGTTTTGCGTCAATCTTAAAATAGATCTTGGTCTCCTGCTTTGCCGCTACCGGGCCATCTGGAGAAATAACTTTGGGGTCTGGATTAGTTGTATTCGCTCTAGGAGATTCAAGCATAGTCAGCTTTATGTCCTGCACCCAGACGGTTCCTCCGCGGCGATAGGAAATATTCCCCGCCTTATCCTTTGCCTCAACGATAAAGGCATATTCACTGCCGTCGGCAAAACCATTGTTATCTTTGTCATAAAGAGAAGTATTATAAGTTACTCTGCCATCCCACACGATTCCCTGCTCCACATTGGCGGGCTTCCAGATATTATCGGGGTAATCAATTAGAACCGCCGCCAGATTACTGCCGTTGTACTGTTTGGCTGGCGAAAATCCGTAGATTTTAACCGACACTTTAGAGTATTCATCCAGCGTATATTTCAAAGTGGTAAAGTCCTGCCCGTCCGCGGTGTTATTATTTGGAGTAAAAGTCCCCGGATTGGCAATTAAATCCGGTTGATTGGCAATAACTATTTCAGGCTTGGTTAAATCGATCGTAAAGGCGTTATCCTGGGTCTTTTCTCCCTGATTCGATGCAAAATCATAGCCGGCGATTTCCACTTTTGCCGGACCTTCGCTATCCGACCAATTAATCGTATAGCTATAGGCGTACTTCTCGTCCGGATTGTCAAAGCTGACATACTGCGCCGGATTACCGTTAACTTTAACGTCAGGGTTAAACTTTAGTCTTTCAGAAGTTGTGAAACTAATGGCGACCTCGGTTCCTTCTTTGGCATCAATGGGATCAGCCGCAACATTGCTGAAGGTTGGCGCAATAGTATCAACGGCCAGAATGGCGCCAGGCTGATAGGTGGTGGGGTTGTTTGCCAAATCAGTCACCTCGATAGTTATCAGCGCAGGACCCTCACAGCCCGGGACTACCCCATACTTATATTCGTAGCTGTTAGCTGTAAGTTGTGAGCCGTAAGTGAGAGAAGGCACTGCACCATTCTGCGTCACGTAAACCCTCGGTGCCTCCTTCAATGGTTCGCTAACATTAAACTTGATGCTCACCTGACCGCTGACCAACTGAACGCTGGCCGGGTTGGGAGAAACTGACAGGTTGCTGACTTCGGGACTGATTTTATCAATCGTTAAAACGTTAAAAGGTTGAAAAGTTGAAACGTTGCCAGCAAGGTCGGTGACTTCAATGGAAACCGGTGTCGTCCCGTCGGGATCGGCGTTAGTAATATTGTGGGAATACGAATAATCGATGCGGCTGGGAGAGTAGATGGTTTTACTTTCCTTGTCTGCAATATTGCCGCCAACGCTTACAACCGGATCGGTAAGCAACGACTCGGAAACGCTGAAATCTACCCTAATCTTGCTGCCCAGCTTGGCGTAAGCAGTTGAGCTTGAACTCCTGGGATTGCCTTCCACATCGATGTCCGCATTGCTGATGGTGGTGTTAACTGTGTCAATAGTTAAAAGCTGATTTGTCTGATAGCTGGTTAAGTTGCCAGCTAAATCGACGGCTTCGATGGAAATGATAGCAGCACCTTGCTGATCAGATGCTGATACATTGTAAACATATTCATAACTCCATCCGCTTTGATTTGAAAACCTGCGACTAAACGTCGCGGTTTCCGAATTGATTTTAACCACAGGATCGGATTCAAGGGTTTCGGAAACGGTGAAGGAAATCATTACCGGTCCAGCTTTGGCGGGATTGGGGGTGACTGTAACATTGGAAATAATCGGCGCGTCGGTTTCGTAGTTAACTAACTGAATGGGCGAGAGATCAGAAGTATTCCCGGCGGCATCGGCGGCGGTTAGCTTTATATTATTAGCGCCCGCGAATAAATTCGTGGGAATGGAAAAACTTCCGCTGGCAAAAGCATTCCCAGAACTTGCCGGATTATCATTAATGTATACTTTGACCAGCGAGCTCGGCTCGGCAGAACCATTAATATTTTGCAGTCCTTGATTGGTATTGGCGGGCAGTGAATCAACAATGGGAATCGTTGGCCGGGTGTTATCAACTGTAATTAATGCCGAGCTTGTCGAGGCATTGCCGGCAGAATCAGTCGCTGAAATTTCTATGCTGTAAGTTCCATCAGCCACGAAACTTCCTGTCCCATCTTTTCCGTCCCAGGTTACTGTAGGAATTCCAAAGGCCTTGACTTTTGAAGCGGCTAACCCGGAGACATAGGCTTCGGTCCATTGATTAGACTGCAAAGTTTTAACGACGGCCTCTCCCTGTTTTACCTTAACCGTCACGTAAGCGGGCTTAGCCAGGGTATAACTAATGACAGTTTGGTCATTAACTCCGTTTGGATAAGGTGAAAAGGGATCGGGACTAATAGATTGGATTGCGACCACCGGCTCATTGTAATCAACTTGTAAGGAGACCGTTTTAGGAACGGCGGTGGTCCCCAGGGCATCCTCCGCGCTGGCCCTTACGTAGTAATTTCCTGCCGGAAGCAGTAAGCCGGTAGCCGTAAGCCCGTTATATTCATAAATATAAGACCCGGCCGAATGGTTGAAAATTCTGCTCCAGACCGCCTCGCCGGTGGCGTTCAGAACTTCCAGCTTGACCAGTGCTTCCCCGGTAATATAGAAGGTTGGATAGTTAATCGAATAATTGAAAGTTACAGTGTCCTTTGAACCGTCGCCGTTGGGGGAAAAGACCGATAAATTAGTCAACAGGTCGACCGTCGGGCGGGTAGAGATTGCCAGAATCGATCCTCGCTGCTCAATCCTTGATCCCAGTTTATCTTCAGCCGTGATCACATATTCGTATCGTCCATCGTCTATCGTCCTTCTTCCATCGTCTTTCCCGTCCCAGTAAAAAGAATAAGTTCCCGAAGATTGCGTTTCGTCTTCAACTAATCGTTTAACGGTCGCCCCAATCGAGTTCAGAATATTGATCGAAACCCTGTAATCCGGCGCACCTCCGGTTATGCAATAGCCGATCCTTGTCTGATCCGCCCGGGCGTCGCCGTTGGGGGTAAAGGGGTTAGGAGTTGCATAATGGCCGCCAACGCTTAGAGGCGCTGTTTCACCCAGAGCGAAAATTTCTGTGGCCTTCACCACGCTGTTCAGCGCTTTGTCGGTAGCAGCGACTTTGAAGTAATAATTACTTCCACCATGACCGTTTTGCCAAACTAAAGTATATTTACCCGCTGAAACTTGCTGGGGATTAAGAGCTCTCTCTACCAGCTCCTCAACCGGTCGGTAAACTGAAACCTCAACCGTCGCCTCTTCCGGCAGTTGATAAGTTAAAGTCGCTCTCTGTGTGACATTATCCGCGGCAACGGGATCAAGGATAGGGGTGGGGGGAGTGCTGTCGGCGACAACCGTACCCTGCTGGCTTTCGCCCGCTTCTCCATCCGGATCTTCAACGCTGACACGATATTGATGCGTACCGTCAACTACCGGGATGCCGTTTACTCTTCCGTCCCAGGTAATTCTGTGTTTACCTTTTGTCTGTGGTTCATTAGCGATAAGGGTTCGAAGGATTTCTTCTCCTTCGCCTATAATACTCACGGTTACCCACAGGTTGTCTTTAGAAAGATAATAGTAAACATCAGAGCTGGAGTTAGCTGGATTTTTGGGGGCAAAGGGATCGGGCTCGGCGTAGGCATAAGGTATAAGCGATGGAGCGCGGTCTACGAATAAAACTTTATTCCAAGTTGCTGCTCGATTTCCCGCGGCGTCAACGGCTTCCAGATGATACTGATAATAGCCACCCAGAAGCTCTCCGCGAGATCCTCTGCCGTCCCAGATCCAGCTGCCGGAGTCGGCGTCGACTGTTCCGGAGGCCTCCGGGAAAGCGGCGTAATTGAAATTTTCAGTTAGGCCGCTGTGTTTTCTAAACAAACTTCCGTCTTCTGCAAGAAAGATTTGGGTAGTAATGTAAGCCGGTTCAGAAAGCTGATAGTTAAAAGTGGTCGTATCTTTTATGCCGTCATTATTGGGAGAGAAAGGATCGGGGGCCGCGTAGAAATTTTCAATCTCAGGCGGAGCGGTGTCAATCCGAATTTTTCCATTGACCACTGCTGATTGGTTGGCGGCTTCGTCGTCAGCATAGGCCTCATAGGTATAAATCCCTTCAGGAAGAGAACTTCCATCCCAAGTCACATTAGCAGTGTGATCTTCTTTGATTATGCCCGAAAAAAGCTGTAAGTTGTTCGCTGTAAGCCGTAAGTTCGCAACGCCATCCTCATTGGACTTTAAGGAGAAATCGACAGAGTCATAATTACCATCACTATTTGGTGAAAAGGTATAAATATTGGGACTGGCCGTGAAGATCGGAGGAACGGTGTCTACTTTCACATGCCAGCTTTCAAAGTAAGTATCGCTGTTTGCCACGCGGTCTTCGGTTACCACTTTCACTTTGAAATAACCGTCAGCCGCTTTTACTCCGCTGTCCGCTAGGCCGTCCCAGCTGAAGCTTCCAGAAGATAAAAGTCCTCTGCCGGGGATTTTCCTGATTATGCCGCTGCCTCCGACGACCAGAATGGTTGAACTGCTCGGCTCGTCTGTTTCCAGGGAAAATCTGGTGGCATCCTTTCTTCCGTCACCATTAGGAGAGAATTTCTTGTTAGAAATATCGAAAGCTAAAACTTTGGGCGGAGTAGTGTCGATTTCGACTTCGCCAGAAGCAGTGTTGGAGAGGTTGCCGGCTTTATCTTCGGCAAAGATAGTATAGCCGTACTTACCATCGTATGGCACATATCCCAAAGTTAGCGGTTCCTCGCCAAAGAGGAATCCTTTATTTTTCCAGGTGATCTTTAATTTATCCGTTTCATAAAGCCAGGTGTCAATAACCTTCTTGATGTCAAAATAGATCTCAGCTTTTTCGCTGAGAGTCAGGTCAAAGTCAATCCCATCGTATTTCCCGTCTTCGTTGGGAGAAAAAATGTCGGATGAGAGTTTGGCGTTGAGGGCTGGAGGAATGGTGTCAACTACTACTGATCCAGAATCTGCCTTAATGAGGTTGCCCGCCTCGTCCTCGGCGTAGATCTTAAACTTATAATTTCCGTCCGCCGCTAACCGTCCGCCGTCCGCCGTGCCTTCCCAGGTAAAAGTGTGCTCGCCAGGTTTAAGTTCGATGCGTTTAGCGATGGTCGCGGCTTCTTTGCCGTCCTTATCCTCCACCAGGATGGTTGTCGGCATCTTGGACGCGTAATTGTCGTTAAGATAAAAGCTTATCTCCGTATTATCTTTCTTCCCGTCACCGTTGGGGGAAAAGTATGGGTTCGAAAGCGTTACGTTTTCGATGCGCGGCGGCTGGAAGTCTACCAAAACTTCTTGAGTCGCAATCGCTATATTGCCAGCTAAATCGATAGCTTTCAATTGCAGGACGTAATTCCCTTCTATAACATAGGAACCAATCTTTCCATCCCATTTCAGATAATAATCCGAATAATTAAGTTTACTTGGCAGAGAACTGTCAGATATTATATCCAGTATCTTGCCGTCTTTAATGAGCGATATTTTAACTTCCAGGGAAGAAGAGAGATTATCAGCAATTAAGTATTTAACTCCTAATGAGTCATTAATCCCATCGGCATTCGGCGATATAGCGGGAGGAGCCAAAGCTAATTCGACCAAGGGAGGAATTTTATCAATGGTTATAGATATCCTTCTTTTGGGATCATAGGAATTGTTGGCATTGGAGGCGCCATCCGAATCCCGCCAGTTGCCCTCATCATCAATTGCCCTTACGACAACTTCCCAGGTGTTTTCTTTGTCTATCTGAATGCTTTCGGAACAGACATTGGGGCCAATATTATCTCTTAAAAGGGAGAATTGTTCATTCTCGTTGGTTCTTCTTGCCCAAATTTGATACTCTTTAAGGTGATTCCATTCGGGGTTATAAAGAGTCGCGGGAGTCCAGGAGAGAGGATAATTCGGAGAAGCAGAAATCACCTCTCTTGTTGGCGCTACGATAAAGAAGTCTTGCGGCGCATTATCAACAACAACTTCTTTTGAAACGTAAACTATCGGATTTGCACGATCATTTAAAGTTAAATATAATTCATATTTCCCATCCGGCAATAAATTATCGTTTGAGTCATAATTGACAAAGGAAAATTCCTTGCGCCCTTTTGGCGATAATGTCTCTTCAACCAGCTTGTTTACTTCTTTTCCATCCGAATTCATTAATTTCATTGATAGGTCAGAAATATGTGAAAGATCGAATGATACCTTTATTGAAGCAGGAAGCAAAGGATTTAAGGCGCTCACCTTTTCGGTGACGGATAAATTCTCAGCCTTAGGTGGATCCTTATATAAAAATACAGTTATATTTTTGCTCTGGGATTCGTCAGCATAAGGCAATCCATAGTAATCATCGTATAAAAGAGACCAGCCATATACGAATATCTCGTAACAACCCGATGGAAAGTCTTCGCCATTTGTCCAGCTTATCCAATATTTGTTATTCGCATACCACATCGGATCTATAATATGCTCACTGCGAGCGACCTGCCATTCACCAACCGAACCATCTTCCCTTTTTTCTCTGACATAAATACATCTTCCCTTATCTATATTCTTTGACGGAACAATATTTATTTTTAGGTCGTCATTTATGCCATCATTACTGGGGGAAAATATATTTGAGGGCTCGATTGATTCAATATAAATATTTTCAGGCGGAGGAACCGAATAATTTATAACAAGCGGCATGGTTACCGTGCTGCCCAGTGCATCCAACTTGGCGCTTAAAGGTATGGAAGTCCTGTTTTGCAGATATGTTGTTAAAGAAATATTAAATGAAACTTCCCGATAAGAATAAGGCTGGATTTCAATATTATTTTTAAGCGCCCCGTCATTGAATGAAATCTGCTTATTATTGCTGTCATCCATTAAGGTTACGCTTGCGTTTATCTTATCTGCAGTCGCATTTCCTATGTAAAAAACAAGATTAATCATGAAATCGCCTTCGTCGAAGACCCCATTCCCATTGCCCAATATCTCTTTCCCGTTATTTTTATCGTCAATCTTGTATTTTTCTCCAGCCGGTCCTACGAGAAATCCAAAATTGTCAACGCTTGAAATATTCCAACCCGGAGGAGTTAAAAATGGCGATCCTACCGGCAAGGTAAAGTAGATCTTATCTGAATAATATTTCCCATCTATGTTGCCATTCACCGACAGATTGAACTCGATGATATTTCCTGCGAATGATGGCTGCACGGTGAAAATATATTTATTAATATTTGAGGCGGAGCCGCCAGGAGCTATATCGCCAAAAGTCTGAGTCCCTGCTTTGATACTTACCCCTGGCGGAGACGCCAGTTCGCCCGAAACTGACGCTGCGGTATTAGATCCGGTGTTAGTCAAAGTTAAAGTAAGCTCGATGGTTTCGCCGGGATCGATTTTATTATCGGCCGTTGATTGAGCCGAAACACTTTGAGCGGAGACTGAAAATGTATTGACCGTCGAATCTCGGGCAACCCAAGACCATTTGGATAGCTGAAGTATTCGATTAATTACTGAAATGTCACCGGTTTGAAAAGTTGATAGGTAATCATCTCCCACCTTCCCGTCCTGATTCCCATCGATCGGATACCCGGCAAGATCTTTAACGCCGTTTTTAACAATAAATTTATATTTGGTGTTTGGCTTTAGGTTGGCGCTCGGGGTAAAAGACCAGGAAGATTCAACCGCCGATTCAGAAATAATATTTACCGATCCGCTTATCTCTGCGCCCGTATCGTATTCATAAAGTTTTATCGAAGCATTATTTACCGTAGAATTATCCACTTTCCTATCGAACACGAAGCTTATAGTCGGTCTAAGCGGTACTCCTGTCGCATATGCGGGCGGCATTATTTTTATAATTATCGGGCCGGAAGTTAATGTAATATCTTTGCCGGATGATATGGTAGAATTTCCGGCTCCATCATAAGCCTTCACGAATAAAATGTGACTGCCGCCTCTGGTGTTTAGGTTAAATTGCTTGTTAAACGAGAGTGCTTGCGAGCTGTTTTCTGTAATACTATCCCAGCCTAACTGCGTCCCCAACCCTGGCATACCATCCCAAAATTCCATTTTCGCGATCCCCGAAACATCTGCGGCGTTTGCTGCCAGAGATACAATTTTAGTTTCATTATTTAACAAGACGCCTAACACCTTCACCTGCGGGCCCTCCCCAATCGAACTTTCCATTTTGCTATTTTGAGTAAGGGGGCTTAATGTTACGCCTGTCTCGATCGCATTAGGATAGATGTCTATCCCCGCGTTTTCGTAACAATCCTCAACAATTCCGTCACAACGCCATTTTTCTGGGCCTTTGTATTGGGAGAAAAACTCGAACCTTGATGGATATTTTTTACCTAACAACTCATATGCTCGTTTGGTTATTGTTGCCCTTTGTTGCCAATTCGGGTTAGATTTTGTAAAAGAGGAGTTTGCCCAATAGCTTTTATCCCTTTTTAAGGTAGTCAACTCGCTTCGCTTGCTTTCCCCCAAGGGGCTTAATCCCATAGCCTCAATAGCCATTTGATTAATAAGGTCGAAGGGATCTCCATTTCCATTCCAACCGTAATATACAATTGAATGCCCGAATTCTACGCCGAACAAATTAAATCCGTCTGTAAATAACGCATCTCCTATCTCCATGTTCATCTCGGCTCTCGAAGTAGAAAGTACGGGCAGAATTAAGAGAGCTATTATTAATACTGAATACTTAAAACTATTCTTTGACATCCTTTCCTTTGTTTTTTTCGATCTTATCAATACCGCTTTGGATGGAATCGTAAGTAAATAGTCGTTGTTTATACTTTTTTTCTTTTTGAGCCCTTTTCATAGCCGGCAGCGCACTTTCATCCCCGATATATCCCAATGCCATTGCGGCATAGCCATTGATGCAATCCAGATCATTTTCATGGTCATAATCCAAATCTTCCATCACTTTAATTAGGAGAGGAATTGCTTCCTTTGCCTTTAATTCCCCCAATGCTCTAATTGCGGCGCGCAACCTTCCCCCTTCCAGCGTGGAATGACCTTGTTTATATCCTTCCCAGCCGCTTTTCAGTAGTTCTTTATATCGCTTCCGTGCCATATCAACAGCTCTTATCAAAGGGAAAATGGCTCTTTCATCATTAGCTGCGCCCAATCCATCTGCCGCCGTTAATGCTATTTCATCATCATCATCGTTTAATGCTTCAATGAGAATATCCACAACCTCCGATCGTCTTAATTTTCTCGATGGGCCGGTTGCCGCGCCCAGCGCTGATCTCCTCAGCTGTATCCTTTCGTTTTTGTCTCTATAAATCTTAATGAGAGCATCAAATGATTCCGGCGGATCATCTGACCCCAAAAACTCTATCGCCGAATACCTATATTTCCAATTCTCATTTTTGTCTGAAGCAACCCGTAATAATTCCCTCCTCGCCGTGCCGTTAAAGTCATATAAATATCTCTTGCCTGAATACACATCCTTAATGAATTTTGCATACCCCTCTCCCAAGTTATTAGAATTAATTGAAATATTTTTAAGGTTCTCAATCTGCTCTTTCGCCAAGGCCTCTTCTGAAGAAGCAATGGCTGGTTTCTCCTGTGCTTCCTTGGAGGATAAGGGCGGGGTGCTGCCCATGGCATGAGAGGGAAAAGTGAGCAGTAAGCAGTAACCAGCAATCAGTAAAATCATGAATATTAATGAAACTATCTTTTTATCCATTTCCTTTTGCTCCTTTCTTAAAATCTATACCCAATAGAAAAATATTGCGGGACATACTTTCTTTCTCCCGTATGCTGTACAGCAATATCAATCTGTAAATTATTAAGGATATTAATCCCTAAACCGGCTGAGCCCGTTGCCTGGTAATTGTTGTCTTTCGAAGATAAGTAACCAGCCCTAAAACTTAGATTAGTGAATATCCTGATTTCTGCTCCGATTGAAGCACTCTGCAATTCCGCATTATTCCCAATATTTTTGACATTAAGATCGGTTGCTAAAATTGAACGATTATCGATTGATTGATAAGATAAGCCTAATACTACATTTGGATATATTTTCGATTCTACTCCATTGCTATATTTATAATTGGTGTTAATTATATTTTCAAATAATGTGCCGATCGACAATTGATTTATCGGATGAAGCAGCAATCCCATGCTTAATCCATAAGCGTCTCCCTTGTAATTGATGGCATCTATCTGTTCAGAAATACGATGAAATTTTAAACCAATCAAAAGACTATCAAGCGCTTTAAATCCATATGAAATTGCAATGTCATCATTCAAATCTTGAGCGCTTTCTGTGGTTACAGGAACCGAAAAAGACAAGTTGTCAATTTTGTCTAACCTGTAGCCTGTTCCTATATAACCAAAGTTGCCAATCCTAAGTAGTCCCGCATAATAATATTCCTTTCTATTAACTAATAGTGAGCCATAACCAATAGAAATTCCGTCATTCTGGTTTCTTCCTAACCCCGCCGGATTCAAAAATACTGCATTGGCATCATCCGCCACTGCGACATAGGCTCCGCCCATGGCTATAATTCTTGGGGAAGGACTTGAAAAACCAATTCCAACGTATGCTTCTGAAGGATAACAAATCCACAGGAAGAGGATCGCGGCGAACAAAATCGAAGCAATAGTTATCATTTTCCTAGGCATCTCGGTAGCTCCTTTCAATTTCTAATATATATATCGACAGATTTTGGGTGAAATTTCGAGGAATTTGAAAATGGAACCAAAAAATAAAAGAATTCCCGCTCGGGCGTCTCCTCAAACGCTGAGGTGAAAATTAACAATTTCGGAAGCGCAGGGGTCATATGGTCGCCTCCTTGAAGAACCTTAATTATAGCAATACAGCAAGATTATTGCCACGCTCAAAAGTCGAAAACTGACGAAATCTCGTCACTTTTTTTCTTCTTCTGAAGATTATCAAGAAGAAATATACCTAAAGATCTAAGGGGCTTTCCTCTGGGCTTCCGTTGTCAGGTGCTTTCTTATCGCCTTAATTAAATCTTGAATTTCAAACGGCTTGACAATATAATCAGCACAACCCGCCTCAAACGCTTTCTCCCTATCTTCTTCCGATCCCCGGACGGAAACAATGACTACGGGAATACTGGATGTTTCAGGATTTTCTTTCAATCTTTTGCACACTTCAATCCCGCTTATCCCCGGCAACATGACGTCGAGGAGAATAATATCCGGTTTTTCCTCTCCGGTTTTTTCAATACCGACCCGCCCATCCGAGGCTATGACGGAACTAAATCCTTCCAGTGTCATGACTTCTGAAATGAATTGAGCGGTGGCGGGATGATCCTCGATGATGAGGATTTTCGCGGGCATGAAGCCATTATACACCGCATATATACGGTGTCAATGAATCGGCAGGTTAGGTAGGATTTACTGCATGTCCAGAGATATTAAGTCCCGGCTTGCAAGGCGGATCAGAAGCCTGCGAAAGGAATACGGCTATAGCCAGGAAGAACTGGCTGATAGGGCAGGGGTTGATTATAAGCATTTTCAGCGCCTTGAGAGCAAAACCCCAGTAGCTGCCAGAATTGACACCCTTGAAAAAATTGCCAAAGGACTTGATGTTTCATTAAAAGAACTTTTTGACTTTTGATTTAGACCCCCTTCTTGCCTTATTTTGTAGCTCCAACCCATGTGATTTAGACTGAAATTTTTTTGAATATGAGGGGATAAAGTGGTAGAATACCACCGCCTAGATATAGGGGAATATAGTGAATAAAGAAATAGAAAATAAATTAAATTCTCTCCTCTCAATTGATAAAAGTGTAAAACCAGAAATAATTGATTTTTTTAAAAAAGATGTTGCTACCTACATTGAGCATCTAGGCTGCATTGAAAACGAAATAAAAGAAGGCAATGTTGACCCCGATAAAACCCAGACGCTTTTAAATAATGCCACAAATCAAGTTGTTATGAGAGGATTTGAGCTTGAGAACTTGTTGGGACATAAATCTCTAAGTGAAAAGATTAAAGCTGTTTTTAGAGAGCTGATCATACGTTGGATGGGTCAAAGCCTGATTATGAAACGTGCGCTAGAGAAACCCCGCGGGTACCCTGGTGATTATGAAACACTCGAATATGTTTATAACAATAAGCCAGTTTCTGAAAAGATTGGATATTTTTTTGAAAAAGGATTTTTGGAAAGCGAACTTTGCGTTGCAGTTAGGAATAGAAAAGATAAAATGGCCCAGATACTCAAAGAATTTTTAAATGAATTATCAAAAGCAAATGTGTTAAACCTTGCTTGTGGTTCTTGCAAGGAGATCAAAGATATTGCCCAATCTTCTTCTTTTAATAGTCGTGTAAAATTCGTGTGTGTGGATCACGATGAAATGGCATTGGGATACGCACAAAAAGGCTTAAACGATATCAATGCAACTTTTGTGAAAGAAGATATAGTTAGAGCAGTTATCAGCGGCACAAAAGATTTATTTAAAGACAAATCCTTAATTTATAGCATAGGTTTAATTGATTATTTACCGGATCGGATCCTAAAAAAGCTTATCCAATTGTGTTATGAAGGATTGGAGCCGGGAGGCAGATTAATAGTTTCGCATAAAGATCGAGGCAAATATATCCCAATAAGAGAGGATTGGTTGACGGATTGGAAATTTGTTCCAAGAGATGAAGAAAAAATAATTAATCTTGTTATAGAAGCAGGGGTTCCAAAGGAAAATATTGAGTTAGCAAGAGAAGATTCTAAGATTATTTTATTTTTGATAATCACAAAAAAATAAAAGTGAATATTCTTCCATTGAGTTTTTATTCTATTTCAGCCTTGTTTAATGGGCTTACAAGTATAGTGCTTTTGCCGATCTTATTCTTCAAAAAACCTAAGTCAACTGAAAGCAATTTATTTCTTCTTTTTTTGCTTGCCGTTATAGAGTGGTCAATCTTCTATCTTGCATGGTTAATAACTCCGAACGCCAGTCTTGCGGAATATTTGGCTAGGACCTGTATGATCGGGGTTATTTTCATGCCGCCTATATTTTTGCACTTTGTTGCTTCTCTAACGGGAACAAAAATTAATAAGGCCTTACTTGTCGCCAACTATTTATTAAGTATAGTCTTCATTTCTACCGTTTACTCGTCTTTATATTTAGGCGGGATGAAATCAATAATTGGGATTTCGCTCTGGCCGATTCCTAGAGCAGTTTTTCCTTTAACGGTCCTTCATTTTGTTGTTGTCTACCTCTATACCCATGTTTTAATGTGGAGAAAAATCAAATCAAGCAGCGGATTAATTCGAAATCAGATTATTTATGTTTTCATTGGTACTCTACTTGGCGGATTAGCTGGAGCCACGAACTATCTTTCCTGGTATACTTCTATTCCTCCATTTTTAAATATTTTTACTTCAATTTATGTGATTATGGTAACTTATGCCATTGTAAAGCACCGGCTCATGAACATATCGGTAGTGATCAGCCGGACGGTGGCATGGGCGATTACTATTTTGTTTCTTGGTTCAATCTATGTCCTATTAGCCTGGCTTTATCGAACCTTTGTGACAGCCCAGATCGATTGGGTATTTTTGGCCGGCACGGTTTTGTATGGCGTCCTGGTGGGGGTGAGCTTCCAGAAGATAAGACTCTTTCTGCAGACCGCTGCCGACCGCGCTTTCATCAAAGGCTGGTACGATTATCGCGAAGTTCTGAGAAAGGTGGCAACCGGGCTGGCGAAAGCGCTGACCCGCGAGGATATTGTAAAGACGCTTTATCCCATCTTTCAGGACGATATTGACATCTCCGAATCACACCTTTACTTCCTTGACCGAAGCTCGGCCACTTTTATCGAATGGGATCCCCAAACATTGGAGCCGAGGAAAGAGTCGGCCCTGACCAAAGATTATTCTCTGATAAAGCAAGTGTCGGCACAGAAAGAGGTGGCGGTTTTCGATAAAAAGCTCTGCGTTCCCTCATTTTCCGGAGGAGATCTGGTAGCCCTCTTCGTATTGGGGAAAAAACGGTCGGAAGATGAATATAATGACGATGACATAGAGCTATTTAGGACCGTCAGCGAATACGTGGCCATTGCGCTGGAATATATTGTGAAACCTTATGAAGAAGTTAAAGAGAGATTCGCAACCACCGAGAAGAAGCTTTTTGAAACCGAGAAACAGCTCGAGCGCTCCCAGCGGCTGGCGTCCCTGGGAACAGTGGCCGCCGGGGTGGCGCATGAGATAAGAAATCCGCTGGCGGTCATTTCATTAAAGACCCAGAACCTGCCTGACACCGAAGAATTGAGAGACTTTAAGAATATCGTTATTGCAAATACGGAACGAGCCACCGCCATCATCAAACAGATGGTCATGCTCTCAAAGCCGAAAGAAAGAAAAGAGATTGAGATCAATCTCAATGAACTGATCGACGCCACCCTTAAACTTTTTACCATCAGCCGCATTCGCTTGATCCTGGACCTGAAGGAGCTTCCGCTGATAAAGTGCGATCCGGACGAAATCAAGCAGGTTTTCATCAACCTGATCGACAACGCCCTTCGCGCCATGGCCGAAGGCGGCGACCTTACCATCGCGTCCCGTTACGTTGAAGAAGAAGCTTCGGTACAAATTGAAATATCGGACACGGGAATGGGCATCCCGGATGAGATCAAAGAAAAAATCTTTGATCCTTTCTTTAGCACCCGCCATGAAGGCGCCGGGCTGGGGCTTTCGATCGCTTATCGGATCGTCAGGGAGCACGGCGGAAGCATGGAGTTTAAAAGCAAGGTGGGGAAGGGAACAACCTTTATCCTGAAGTTCCCGGCAATTAAAACCTAAGGGTGAGGACCCCGGTATTCTTCTTTCTTTTCGAAGCCCTGCACCAAAGTTTCGGAGATCATTTTGTATTTCGTCTCTTCGTTCGAAAACATCCGATCGAGTGTGGCGATCAGTTTTTCTTTATCGAGCGGCTTGGTCACATAGCCGGCGATCAGGCCGCTGGTGGCTTTGTCCCACTTCTCCTCGTCTTCGTAGGCGGTGACCATAATGACGGGGATCATCTCCTTGTATTCCCTCCGAAGATTCTCAAGGAACTGCAGGCCGTCCATCTCGGGCATCTTGATGTCGAGGAGAATGCAGCGGATGCGGTTGTTGAAGATCCCGAAAAGACCCTTGTTCTTGCGGAGGGCCTCCTCGGCCTCCCGGGCGGAGTAGGCGGCTACCGCCTCATATTTGCCGGTTAGCGTAATCGATTTGGAGAGCTCATCGGCGAAAGCTTTCTCGTCGTCCACCACCATGATCAGCGGCTTTGCCATTTGTCTCACCTCCCGAGCTGCTCGAATTTTCCCATAATCCCCTTTCTCTGTCAACCTATCTGAGGGTGGCGAAAATTCGTCATTTTCTGCTTGCTTGAGCGTGGCAGTAAAATTGCTGGTGCTTTATTGTAGCGAATTTTATCACGAATCGGCATCTCGAAGGTGCACGAATAGCAATCTCGAATCTCGTCCCGTATTGCCCAAATTTGTCACAAAGGAGGTGAAAAATGGTTGAGATAATACACAAAGAATTGAGCTATAAAATTGTTGGGATACTCTATGATATTTACAATAATCTAGGATCCGGATACCAAGAAAAATACTATCAAAACGCTATAAAAATGGCTTTCGAAAAAGAAGGAATTCCTTTCCTGGAACAGGTTAGAGCGGACTTAGATTTTAAAGGGAAGTTTATTGGCAGGTACTATATTGATTTTGTGGTTGGTCATAAGATAGTTTTAGAAATAAAAGTCTCCACAAATTTCTCAAGGCGTGATATTCGACAGGTAATTGGCTACTTGAAGAAAAGCGGATTAGAACTTGGGATTTTAGCAACTTTCGCCACCGAAAGCCTAAAATACAAACGCATTCTCAAAGGCTTTCATTAATCTGTTCGTGAAAAATATGAGCAATTTGTGACCAAGTTTTGGGATAAATCTTCGGGACCATTTGGGACAATGATTTGTGATAAAATTCGTGATTTTTGCTTGAATATAATTATCTTTTATGATATTATTTATTGACTTTCCGAGGTAAGCCAAAGTGCCTCAAAACAAATTTAAATTCATAATGACCCGCGGGACTTTACCTAAGTAATTAAAGGAGGAAAAGCATGTTCAGGAAGATTTTCGCATGGTCGCTGGCTTTCGTTTTTGCCGCCTCACTTTTCGCCGTTCCCTCATCCGCCGGCGAGGCAATGTCCGTCAAAGAGATCCTCAATAAGATCCAGGCCAATCAGGGGAAGATCAAGGATATGTATGCCGAGACTACCACCACCATTGTTTCGGATCTCTCCGGCTTAAAAGGCAGCAAGGCGGGACCGCAGAAAATGGTGCAAAAAGGGAAGATGTGGACCAAGGGAAAAGACAAATCCAGGATCGAGATGCTTTCTCCCATGAAGCAGGTTACCATCAATAACGGCGATAAGATGGCCATCATTAATTCGGAAACCGGGCAGAAGATCGTGCAGGACATGAAAAAGCTGCGGGAGAAACAGGGCCTGCCGCAGTCAAAATCGATGGACCTGGAAGAAGCGATGAAATACTTTGACCTGTCAGTCAATCGCCAGTCGGCGCTCTTAGGTGGGGGAAATTATATAATTGTCGGCATTCCCAAGGAAGAAAACAAATTTTTAAGCAAGATGGAATTTTATGTGGATCCTTCCCGCTGGATCCCGGTCAAAATCATGATGTACGGGCCCCGAGGCAAGCTGATGAGCGAGTCGGAGATCGAGTATAAAGAAATCTCCGGCGTCTGGATTCCGGTTAAGAACGTTTCTTCGATCACTTCGCCCGCAGGGAAGATGAAAGCGGAGATGGAATTCTCCAATATCAAAGTGAATCAGGGGATCAAAGATAGCGAATTCTCAGTTGAGTAGTGACGAAATTTCGTCAGGGCTAAAAATTAATTTCGCGTTAAAACAATAAAAATTGGGCTTGCCTTCTCTGGCAATAAACTTGCTGTATAGTTTGTTCAAAGGGGGGTGGTCAAAGTGTTTAAAAAAGTTCCTCCTCTTGTTTTTTCTGATTTAACGGGTGTAATCGCAAATAGCGCGAAATTTTGGGTGGAAGGTGACGATATAATATTTAGGATATGAAAGGATTCACTAAATGAATGGCAAGCAGTTAACTATTTTGTTTCTTGGCCTTGGATTATTATTGATAGCTGTAACGGGCGGGAGGTGTAAAGATGGTAAGAGGTAGAGCGATGTTTGCGGTGCTCGTTTTCGCGGGACTTGGTTTGATCATGGCGGGTTGTTCGTCATTGCAATCGACGAGCGGCGGGGGCGGAGAGAATTATTTCCCTCACGCGCAGGGAAATACCTGGCGCCATCCCAGCACGGATGGAAGTTCTCAAGTTATGACGGTTGAAGGAACAACATCTGTTGGTTCAATTACCGTTCAGAAGTTTTCTTCGTGTTATCATTCTGCTTCAGGTTATACTTCAACCAGCGAGGCATATTATAAAATAGATGGTTCCGGCGTTTATTCTCATGGATCACCCAATTATCCTTCGTCCGTTGGCATACCTTTTATCGTCTTTCCTCTTGATGTTGGGAAGACCTGGGATGTAATAATTTCCGGTTCCACTTCTGCTAAGGCGACTGTTGTGAGCAAAGAGAATGTGACGGTTCCCGCAGGAACCTTTGATTGTTATAAAGTTAGTTATTCATCCACATACATGAACTATGTCGGCTCGACCGAGACGAATACTTCGACAGTTTGGTTCGGGAATAATGCAGGGATCGTAAAATCTACGACCAGCAATTCGACGGTAGAAACAGTTTTGGAGTGGAAGAATTTTTGATTGATGGAATGAAAGTAGAAGGAAAGGCGCGTGCAAAATGAAAGGTAAGTTATCGTTTGTATTGCTCGGCTTGGCGGTTTTGGCTTTGACCACCGGTATGATTGGGGGGTGTGGGCGGGGTCCGTCGCCAACTGGAAATGGGGATGTTCCTCAGCAAAGTTCTGCAGTCGTTGGTGAAATTCAACTTGAGGGAGCTGGTAGATTTATAGTGTTTGGTAATTATGCTTATGTAGCTTCTGATGCTGGACTATATATTGTAGATGTTTCAGATCCAACAAATCCGACTTTGGTTGGAAGTGCAGAAATTGAAAATTTCAATAGTTATGACATTGCGTTATATTCTAATTATGTATATATGAGCGGATATGTTAGTGTGTCCGGGAGCGTTGTTGGGGATTATATAAAAATTATAAATGTTTCAAATCCGGCTAATCCCCAGATAGTAAATAGTATAGACACAGGTGTTCATAGTTATGATTTAAGTTTTCATGGCAATCGTTTATATTCAGTTGCTGCCTATTCTCCCCTAAAGATTTATAATGTGACAACACCTGAAGCTCCCAGTCTCGAAGTTTCTGTTCAAATCTCATGGTCGCTAGAAGATATTGAGGTGTCTGATAATTACGCTTATATCGCTGATTATTTTAATGGTCTAAGAGTGGTATGCCTTACGAGTATTGAATCTGTTATTGAGGAGAAAGTTGTTAGCATAGATAAAGCTGATAATTTATTCTTATCGGGGAATTATGTTTACCTGACAGAGTACGGCGGGAAATTACATGTCATTGATGTCTCAGATCCAGCCTCTCCAGTAGAAATAAACAGTTATGATGGATCTTATCATTATCGTCCATTTGTTTTGGGGAATTATGTGTATTTACCTGCGTCTTTTAGTTTGTTGATTTTAGACGTTTCAGATAAACAGAATTTATCAGTTTATAAAACCGTTGATGAAATCACTTATTGGGTTTACGCGGCGGATAAATATATTTATATTAGAGGAAATGATTCTACTCTAAAAATAATTGAAAAAGCCAAGCTGTGAAAAGTTGAGGATAACAGATGGTTGAAAAGAGCAAATAAAATGAAGAAAAACCTATCTATTATAGCCCTCGGAGTGACGATTTTGATCTTAGTGGGAAGTATGATTGTGGGATGTGGGCAACAGACCACATCCAATGAAGGTTCGCCATCTAATGAAAACCTGTCAATAACTCAAGAAGTAAAGATAACAAAATACAACGGCACATCAGTAGCATCGACAGAATCCTTAACTTTAAGTTCTTCGCCCCAAAGTTTAGAATTTACAATTTTTTCTAATTATCTGGTAGAAATAACGGTGGCTCAAATTTCAATAAATTATGCGGCTTTTTCTGATGTTTCGCTCCAAGATGACAACTCAAAATTTATTATAAATAACCCTGCCTTTGGTGAAGGACAAAATCCCATATCTGTAAATATAATTTATTCAACTGGACAAAGTGAGATCGATCATTTGAAGGTCATTATTGCAAGTATTTAAAAGGGAAAAGGTTCTAATTTGAAATAATAGAAAGGTTGTGCGCGATGAAAAGTAGATTGTCTCTTTTAATTTTGGGGTTGAGAATTATTCTTTTAACTACCGGGATGAATGGGGGATGATTATACTATGCAAAGAATAATCAAGCCCCTAAGTTTAATAGTCCTATTCGCCTTCTTCACCACGGTGGTTTTGGGAGGGAGCGGGTGGGGGGTTGAAATTAAAACCATTCAGCTCGGAGAAGGAACAGCTGAAACATCAAATAGTCAAGAAGCAAGCTTAAAGCTATATACCATCCCAATAACTGGAGAGGCTACAACTGAAGCTATTAGGGGGTTGCCGAAATATAAATATACTTTCATGGAGACGAATAAAACTACGACTTCGGAAGTAAAGATTAAGCCGGAAATAAAATATGCTGAACCGAGTTTTGCAGCTCCCTTTGCAATAATATATTATGCGGGTGGTTTTATTATAGTTGGGTTGGTCACGATAATTGTTGAAGGCGTCTTTAACAACATTATTAAGATTTTAACAAAGCCCTTCTCTCCTTCCAAGGGGAAGGCTGACAATTCTCTAAATTCTGAGAGTTCTAAAGAAGTAATGCCTTATGGTGAAAAAATTAAATGAGAGTAAATGTGTTTAGAATTATTATTTTGCTTTTATTAATATTCTTAATAGAAGTAAAGATTTATACGATTCCCGCTTATGGGCTAAAGCAGATAAAATCCTCGCCAAATTATCTTATTATATTAGTTCATGGCATTGGCAGTCATTCCGATGCGTTTACAAAATACGGAGATTTATTAGGATACTTAGAAAACGAATTGGGGCTTAAAGGATATGTCTACTCATATAATCTTTCTGATAATTTGCAGTCAAGTTTAAAAAGTGCTCAAGAATTAGGAGATGAAAGTAATGATAGATACTGGATAGGAAAAGCGCAAGAAGAATTTAAAACATGGTATGCCTCGAAAGAAGGCTATTCTTCCGTTAATATGATCCCACAAGGCAAAATTCCTACTAAAGTAATTTTAATTGCTCATTCAATGGGAGGTCTAGCAGCAAGGGCGTACATAACTTCGTCATATTATAAAAATAATGTAAAAAAGCTAATAACCGTTGATACCCCACATCTTGGAGCTGATGGATTGGTTTGGTACAAAAAATTTAAAAGTATGGAATTAAGCATATTAAAAGCTTCTTATACTCATTTTGTAGATAGTGCGTTACAGAACTTATTCAGCAATGCTCCTTTTCTTCTTTGCGGTGTTTTTGATAGTGTTTATGTGTCAGCAGGACAATGGACTACAAATTTCCTTTCGGAAAGAATTATAAACGCTATCTCACAAGGCAAGCTGGTTCTATCAGAGAATTATGGAGATTATCCGCCTTCCGAAGCATTAAAATTAATTGATTATAAACTTCCAGAAAATTTTTCAAAAGATAGTTGGGATTCTTTTATTTCGGGGAGAAAAGCGGACCTTAATATTATAGGTCTTGGTGGAGGAGGAATAGGTTTCTGGCTTTTTCTTTTAAGATCTTGGGAAGGCGGAGCTGGGCTATGGGAAATGGAGCCAGGGAGTCACTTTATAAATACACTGAAAACAGCAACACCAAAACCTGGCTCGGATAACATAGAATATAGATTAATCTCTGCTACAGGGGTACCGACTCCACATAGAGATTTAATTGAAAGATATTATTGGTTGACTCCTTATGCTACAGGGCTTATGCTTCCCTTCTTATCCGAATACCAAGGGCTACCATCTGAAGGTGAAAAGGCATATGCGGCGCTGCTTTCCGTTGCAGTTCCAGGGGTTATGCCGTTAAAAGATGGAAGCGTGCTTGTGGCAGTGGATAGTTCGAGGGGCGAAGGAGTTGAAATATTTAAAAATAATAGTAAAAGATATCAATATGCATTTAGGCACAGCACTTTTGATAATGTAGCTATTGATGCCAAGATTGCTAGCGACACGATTAGGGCCATTTTGCTGCTTCAGGCATTAATTACTGGAACAATTGCTCCGCCTCCGCTTTTAGCACAAATATATTCTGTTCCTGTGATCGCTTTATCTGCCTCTGAAATGGCATTACTTTCAGAATATGAAATCTATAAATGGTTACTAGCTTTTGGGGTCAATGAAAATAACGACACATCAGTTTCATTGCCTTTGGGGATAGATATTAAACCAAATGAATATTTCATGAATCATGGCTACATTATAGGAGAAATAATAGACCACGCTGCTTCCAATCCCACAATTTTAGATCTTTCCCTCTTTGACGAACCAATCGTAACTGTCAGCAGTCTAGAAACTGACATTTCTGTCGAAGCCTATAATGCTTCCCAAACCATCGTTCATACTAACAACGTACAGGGCGTTAAGATCGAGAATCTTGCGCAGAGCACTTTGAATCTTCCCAGTAATGATTACTTTGTGCCGTTCCTGCTGGACAGCTCGCATGAGGCTTACCTCGAACCGCTTCTGGTAAAGACTCCCGTCACTCAAATAAAAGGAGTCATCTACGATTTCAAGCCGCTAGATTTAAAGGAGTTCCTGATTTCCGAAAACTTTGCCGGCTGGCAGGATTTCATGAAACCGGAAAACATCAAAGAAAGAACAGCGGAGAGAATAAGATCGCAGGCCGGCAAGTTTACCCTGGATATAGATAACTGGGGCCGTTTCACCATTTCTGGTTTTGATTTTGCTGAGGGACAGAACGTGGTCGCTTTCAAGCTCAAAAATAGGGCGCTTTACACTTCAAATCAGATCCTTAAGGTTACTCAAAACACTATTCCGCAGTGGGCCTCACAGTTTAAACCCCTTTACGTTACCAATAACGATATGCCGCCTATCGGCTGTGAATTCAATAAATCAGGTTACTCAACCACCGAAAGCGAATTAATTAATATTAAGACTTTCAGATTAGACGGCGCCGATATTCCGTTGAATGACCCGAATATAAGTATTAGTAAAAACCGCAATGATTACGGCATGAAAACCATCGTTGAATACAAGCCTTCATCCCCGCTTTCAGAAGGGGAGCACAACGTGGTGGTGGCCGCGCAGTCTAATATCGGCACCTCCCAGGGGATCTGGCCTTTCATCGTCGATCGGACCGCCCCGGTGGTAAGCGTGGAAGCCTTAGCTCCTTATTCAGCCCGGGCGCCGGCCAAACCATTAAATATCTTGTACCGCGTCTCCGACAATTATTCCACTTTTATCAAAAACCTCTCCTTCAGACTCTATAAGGGCTCCGACACTTCGAACGAATCAAATTTTGTGTGTGAAATTACCACCGTTCCGACCCAGGCGGCCGGCGAAGGCTTTGTCTCCTGGAACAGCCGGGTCGCTGACGACAGCTATACCATTAAGGTTAAAGCTTATGATGAAGCTGGTAATTACAGCATAACCAATGTGCCAGTGGAGATCGATTCCTCTCCGCCGGTTATTGCCGCCAAGGGCATTTCTCCCAACCCGATGACTTCGAACAGCAGCGCGCTGACCGCCAGCTGCAGTGTTTCGGAAAACGCCACCGTTATTTTTAAGCTGGTTGATAAAGAAACCAAAGTTGCTTCCGGCTTCGTATCGAACGTGATCAACGGACAGGCGAAATATAGCTGGGATTATAGTAATAATAGCTTTGGCGTTAAGGGTCCCGATGACGGGGTATATGACCTTGAAATTATCGCTCAGGATAAGGCCGGCAATGAAGGGATCGCGACCAGCGAGTCTGTCCGCATCGACCGGACCGGCCCCGTCATTGCCAACGCCATGTGCCAGCCCTTCGTCCTGATGAATTCGGGAGACACTCCTTACACCACCAACTTAACCTATACATTAAGGGAAGATAATGACAAGGCGGCAAATAAAAAGGGAGTTTTTAAGACCAGGGTCAAATTGTATAATGAAAATACCGGCGACCCGCTTAAGACCTGGGATCCGGCCCCGAATCCGCTGGTTTTTAACGGCAGTAATTCTTCCTACGGAAAAGGTGCGTATAAGTTTCAGATCATCTCGGAAGATGATGTCGGCAATTTATCTTATTCTTTTGCTTCTGTAGTAAAGGATGGGGTCGCGCCGGTTATCTCTTTCCCAACCAGCGGACAGACAGTTTCCGGAACCATCGCTATCCGCGGCACCGCTATGGATCCGGATTGGACTAATTCTCTGCCCTTTAAACAATATCGACTTTACTACGCTCAAGGTTCGGTATCACCAACTACCAATCCCGGGCCCGAGTGGAAAACCGATTTTATCGAAGTGCCGGAGGTTAATCGCGACCCCGCGACCGGAATTCGCAATCAATCCATCCGGCCGCTGCAGAACGATTCAACCCTCTCTTATCTCTACACCAACGCGCTGACTAATGGCACTTACACCATAATGGTGGTGGTGGATGAGGAGGGAGGAGAATCCCTGGCCGCGGCCAGAACTATAACCATTGCCAATGACGCCGCGACTGCTTCAATTATGGATGCTCCCGCCGTCCAGCTGGGTCATTTGCCTTCGTCGATAACCTTTAACGGCTCTAACAGCTTGCCGATAAGTTTTATTAACAGCATTAAACCTGCCAATGTCCATTTGGAGATACAAAAAGGAAATAGGACCGTGTATTATAAATATTTCCCGGGTGTTCCCGGCTCTCCTTATATGGGCAAGCCCGATTATGAAGCCGGGAAAGACCTGGGATATTTCATTTGGATGGATGAAACCGGTTGGCATATTCGCTGGTCGAGCGACGGGGGCAATCACCATTTTGTCGGCAATATGGCGGCTTCCAATCTTTCCGATTTCCAATCCCACGGTGACGGCATAAGCCAGATGTCCAATATGGTTTCGTGGGATAAAAATCTTTCGGGTGGAGAAGGAGGCATCGACTTCAGGACCAGCTCTAACCAGATCGTGATCACCGCGCAGATGGACGAAGATCCGCTGAACCCCTCGATCTTCGTTGATTACGTCAACCTGGGGATGACAAAGCTTAAGAATCAAACCAGCGTGGTAATTTTAAATGTTGGTCCCGCTGCCGGCTTCAATTCAATCGCCTGGAACGGAATGCTCGACACCGGCGGATTCGTGGATAATGGCAATTACACGGTCAGGGTGAGAGCGGAGGGGGCGGATGGAATGGGATTGTCCGTAACCGAGGAGACCGTTTCGGTTATTACTCCGCTTGAGATCAAGAATGCGGCTCTATCTCCCTGGAGCTATGACAGCAAATGCGAGTTCAACCCTGCCGGAGCGCCGGACAGGGTTTCAATTTATTATAACCTTTCCAAAGACGCCAAAGTTACCGCGAAAGTTTATCGTGATGGCGTTACTGATTCGGTCGCGGTTTTGAGCCAGGGGCTTAAACTGGGCAGGCTTAATCCTGATAACCGCCATGTCCTGAGCTGGCGTGGCAACCATCCTGATGACCTTTCTTCTGAATTCTATACGGAAGGAAAATTCTATATCGTCCTGGAGGCCGAGGCGGCCGACGGAAGCGGGACAATTTTCCAAAGAGTTCCCGCTGCTTCCTCGCTGATTTCCATAAAACCGGCCACCGGCTCGGCGCTGGCTTATCTGGAGCCCCTGGGAACCAGCGCTATAGTAAATGGTGATGAGAAGAATATCGTTGAGGGCGACTCCAGTCTCTACTTTGATATTCTGGGCAAGGGGAAATATTATCCGCCCATTCCGTATGCATTTAAACTGAATTTAAAGGGGAATCAATCGGTAAACGCTTATCCCTACGTGCCGTTCGCTCTTTTGGTACACCGGGGATTTACTAAAGTCCTCGGGGCAATCAAACCAAAATTCAGGGCGCACGGACATGTATTTGAGAAAGCATGGTGGGATCCTACCGATTTTACAAAGAGATATGTTGACAGGGACAGAGAGATGAACGGGGATTTGAAATATTACGAAATATCTAAAAACAAGCCCGAAGCAACCTTAACTTATTGGTTTAGTTCCGCCGGATTGGGGTGGGAGGATGTAACCGGAGCAGACGCCGCTGTGACATTTTATTCCAGCGGGGAAAGCGATAAGATTTTTGCGCTTGATGACACTAATGGGGAATATACTCTATCTGTTAGAAATGGATCCTCGAGCTCCGATGCAAGTTCCAAGGGCATCTTTAACATTAGAGCTCAAGGTGGGTCGTATGATTTTTGCAAAAATTACTACGTTCAGATAAAAATTTCTCTGGTAAGCGACTTCAAATATTCCCGTCTCACCAACCGCTTTGTTCCCTGGTTTGGTTTTGTCAGCAAGAAGAACCCGAAATCTGCTCCGGATAATGGGTTTGCCGGTTACACCAACTGGCTGGAAAAGTTGGGATTCCCCGGGAGAACCTACTTCGAGACCGGCAAGATCGACCTGACTTATAACGCAAATTATCCCCGCAACTTAATAGACGATCAATCGGTCTACAGTCCGCCTGTTGTGGAGGGTTCCCAACTCGATAAGTTTTCTTTGACCATGGAATCAGATGCCAGATCCAGATGGATGGGGAATGTGGGGTCGGAGGAATGTAATTCATACCTCGATAAGAACTCTGAAATACTGGAAGTTATCTTAATCACCAAACCCGAAGACGGAGGATTTGAACTTCCCAATACGGGAACTATGGTGACCGAAAATAACATCGATAAATTTATTTTAAGAAAGGGAGCTAATAATACATTTCCTGCTTCTTTTCCGATAACTGCCGGGACTCAGTTGACAGCTCCTGCTTCCATGTTCCAGACGACCTGGCCGCCGCCTTCCGGTTATGCGGATGGGTTCAGAAATACGTACGGAACCACCAGTTATAAATGTTATGACCTGATGAAGAATCCCCAGAATTATACCGGGCCGACCAAAGACGGCACCTACTTTGATCTGGAAGGGGATATTAAGCAGTCTACTCCGAGCGTAACAGTTTCCCGCGTCCTCAGATATGATAAAGTGAAGCATCAATACTATGATAAGAGCGGGAGTGTCGGATTATTGCTGACCGGTGAAGCCCTTATGCTGGATAAGAATTATTATGTGACCAATTTGGACCGGCAAGATATCATCCTGAACTTATCCTCAAATGAAGCCAAAGGAGAAGTGATCGCGACCACGAATAATAGTTGGCAGGCCTGGACAACTTCGGCGGACCCGATGCTTGCTTCCTGGGGCGGGAAGATAAAAGGTAAATACAAGTTCGATCTTGAGGCTTCGCCGTCAGGGATTTCGCCGGACATTAAGATATACGATGACTTTTATTCTGCCAAGGTTGGCGGTCAAACCTTTGATGGCTTAGCCGATGAAAAATATACTTTCTGGAAATACAATCCCTTGGTTGAATCCGAAACTTTGAACCCGGCTGATAATCCGAACCTGGCAATTGACGATTATGAGGTTGCATTAGTTGATGTGCGCGGATCGGAAAATCAGGATTTTGAATTAGCGAATAAGATAGTTGAGAATGATCACTTTAAAAACGACAGGATCAATGTAAAGATCCATTTGGACGCCAAAGGCAAAAAGTACGCTGAGATCCGGGGGCGCGCGGGCGGACCGTATGAACTGATGTATTTTGACGGGGGAAAGTGGAAGACTTTTGAAAGATCCAGCGTGGGTAAAAATGGCGTGCTTGGTTACTGGGATGTAAACCGGCTGTGTGGCAATCACACCGTCTTACTGAAGGTTTATGACGCAGCCGGCAACTATTCCGTCGCCTCAACTAATGTTGTGGTCGGGGAACTGGTTAAGAAAGGCGATTCGAACACAGACAACATCCATGTTTCAAGCACCTACCACCGCGCGCAGCTAAAATTCCATCCCGATTCTTTTGGGAGGGACGAAGTGATAAGTATAGCTCCGGTGAGCGCGGATGAGGCGGATGTCAAAAATCGACCGGTCATCCAGACCATTGGCCCGATCGCAGAAATTAAACCATCGCCGGCAACCTTCGAAGCGACCAGGCGGCCAACGCTGACCTTCAGATATACCGAAGCCGATCTTTTAGAATTATACCCGACTTTGAATGTATCGGATCCAGCCGCAGTAAGAGGGCTGGGATTGAATATCCACCAGATAACCGGCAATGGGGATCTGGAATTAATTGACAGGAATGAACAAAAATTTGGTTTTAAAGGAGACAGCCTTTCGGGGAAAAACATTTATCTTTTTACCGCCGATCTCGACCATTTTTCAGATTATACCGTTCTGGAAGGCGATCAGTCACTTAAAGCTCCGGTTATTTTAACTGACAGATTAATAACCAATCAAACGCCGATAACAGTTTATGGCACGGCCGCGGCAGATTCTTATCTGGATTTGTTTGTTTTCAAGTCTTCCGGCGTGGAAATCAGCAGGGAAGCCAATGGCCTAAAACGAACCAGAGCGGATGGCAATTCGCATTACGTGTTTAATGATATTAATTTAACGGAGGGCAATAATTATATTGTGGTGACCTCGCGCAGGGATGACGATCCGGATTCATTCCGCACCCGCAATGAGATAAATGTGGTGTACGATATCTTTCCACCCACGGTTGAGGTCTCCTCTTCACTTAAGGCTTTTTCACCTAACGGTGACGGGAAGTATGATTCGGTTGCCTACACCCTCAGATCATCAGAGAAAGGGAAAATCCACTTTATTTTGCGCGGTGAAAATAAAACTATAATTGATCAGGAGATTGATGTCCTAGCTAAAGAAGAGATCAAATTGATCTGGAAGGGGCAATCTTTTGAGATCAGAAAGGCTAATTCTGCGGTCGAATACCTAATCGGCGAACAAATCAAGGATGGATTGTATGCCTATACGGTCTTTGCGGTGGATGAGGCAGGCAATATCAGCGATAACATTGCCGGCAGGGCAATGGTTGATCTTGCCCCCCCCCAAATTTTGGGCCTAAGTGCCGCGCCTAATCCATTTACTCCCGACGGAGACGGCGTTAAAGATAAAACAAAATTCTGGTATAAGATCTCAGAACCATCGGTGGTTACTACTCAAATTTTCAGGGAAGACGGCGTTTTTTATCGGAAGTATGCTCAGGCCATCGGCGACTTTTCCTACCCCGCTCTGATGATTATCGCTTCTACCGCTGAAGGGGTGGTTGGCGGCTGGACCTGGGATGGCAATGGCGCCCGCAACGAAATGCTGGGCGGGGATTTCACTTATTACATCGTCGCGGAAGACCCGGTCGGGAACTCGGTCTCCGCCGAAGCAAAAACCGTAACGGTTGATCGGCAACATTTCCTGGTTGGCTATCTCTATGCCGATCCCGATATCTTCTCTCCCGTTAACACTTTAAATAACAATTCGACCATCTATTACTATCTCGGCGCGGACAATCTTAAGGTCAACCTGGCGATCGTAAACAGCGAAAATCAGGTGGTAAAAAAACTGGTCGCCGATGGGATCGGATCCAAGGGAGAGCACAGCGTCGGCTGGGACGGTGCCTTTGATCCGACCTATACGGGCCTGAAAGCTTCGCAAAACGGCAGCAAGGTTTACAACGGCGGTTATACTATCAGGCTCAGGGCGGAAGAAATCGGCGGCGGAAGATCCACCGAAGTCACTTCGATCGTCGATGTTGATAATGATCCTCCCTCTCTTACTCTGCGGCCGGTGGCAATTGATTATATTGGGAAGAAAGCCTCACTTAGATATGTGAATTCGGAAAAAGCCGCGATCGAAGTCAAGTTGTTCGATCTGGACAACAATTACGTCGAGACTGTTAATGCTTCCGATCAGGATGCGGGAGAGCACAGCATTGATTATTTGTGGTCAAATCCTAACCGCCAGCCGCAGAATTACTTCGAAGTGCTTGCGACTGACAAGGCGATGAATAAGTCAGAGAAAAGAAGCGAGATCTTTTCTGTCGTTCCGGTCGAAGAACTTAGTATTACCAATCTGTCTGCTTCTAATAACCCGTTTACGCCCAACGGTGATGCGATAAAAGATCAAACCAGAATAAGTTATCATATTTCAGGCGGGGTGCCCGAATATAAAGTCAATCTTTACCTAACCAATGCGGTAGGCGCGACCGTCAAATATCTGATCAGGGATGAGTTGCAGGGCGCGGGGACCAATTCGATCTACTGGGACGGAAAAACCGAGAATGCAAACCCGACCATCGTTTCTTATGCTCCTGACGGAGACTATATCTACCAGCTGGTTGCCGAAGATAAACTGGGCGCCAGAGTAGCTGCATCCGGGACGATCCGGCTGGTCTCAACCAAACCCGCAGTTAACCTTTCGGTTGATCCGGTGCATATTTCGCCGAACACGGATAGTCCCAATGGTTCCGCCTGGCTTAGCTACAGCATCAATTATTCCAGTCTATGGATCGACGAGCCGGCGCTGGTCAAGATTGATGTCATCAATTCCAGCGGTGAAGCGGTATTTACTAAAACTTTCAGCCATACTCCGGGGAATTATGTTTACAAATGGGATGGCAGGAGCAATTTGGGATGGTCGGCCGGCAGTACGGTGGAAGCGGGGACCTGCTATGTATTTATTAATGCCACCGACGCCCTCGGCACTTCGGCTCTGCCAAAATCAGATATTTTGTACGTTGATTATGCCAGCCCAGCGCCAAGTGATTTTTCGATCTCTCCGCTTTACGCGAAATTGGGCGCGAAAGTTTCCATAAATCTCAAGTTTGATGAGGCTTTATCAGCTGATCCGGACGTTAAAATATTCCTGCCCGATCAAAGCGCAGTATTTCCGGCTTTATTAGAATCGGCAGACGGTAACTTATACTTATATTCTTATACGGTTGGGAACGAAGATAAAGAGGGCATCGTCACCGTGTCAGTCGAAGCTAAAGACCTGTCTCAAAATCAAATATTAAGGACGCAAACCTTTGTGATAGATAAGACCGATCCGCAGGTCAGCGCCGCCTATGTTTTGCCGGATCCGGCTAAGGCCGGTACCGCCGAGGTTAATTTTACTGCCAATGAGCCGCTGTACTCGGCGAGAGTAAAAGTAACTCAAAACGGAGCCAGTCCGATCGATTGCCCGGTCAACGGCGAATGGTTGAACTACGGAGGAAAATACACAGCTCGGTATACCGTTCCACCCGATATCGATTTGAACGGTACGGCGGAAGTGGCGATTGAAGTTTGGGACCGCGCGACCAATTATTCAAAAATAAATACTACCTTTGAGGTGGACACGGTTTCTCCCAACTTCAGCGATATTAAAACTTATACTTCCGAATTTCACCAGGGTTCTTATTATGCGAAAAAAGACGCAGTAGCGGAAATCCATTTTAATGTATCAGAGCCGCTTAAATTCAATCCGGAAGTTAAAGTAAATGATAAAAATGCGACTTATAATGAACAGCTTCCTGCCAGCAGCGAGGTCAGTTACATCTACAATTATACTGTTAATCCGAACGATGATGATGGATTGGCAACTATTAAGATAACGGGCTATGATTTTGCCTATAACCTGGGTGAAAATGCGGTTTCGTCTAATACTCAAAGTTTCATTATTGATCTGGCAACCCCCGAAACCACCATTAACGATTTCATCGTCAGCCAAAATCCATTCTCTCCCAATAACGACAGTTATCAGGATACTACCAGTTTCTTATTTAACCTGAGCGAGGACGTTTATCTAACCATTAAAGTTTACACCTATGATGCGAACAAAAATTATAATGCGGGCAATCTGGTGAAAACCATTTGTGAAGGGCAATTAATTACCGATCGCCAGCAAATTGTTCCTTGGGATGGCAGTGTTTATGTAAAAGGCGGTTACGGTGACGCGAACGGCAATGGTTTTGTGGATAAGGGAGGCTACGCCTATATCGTTGAAGCCAGGGATAGGGCTGGGAACATCGCCATCAAGCGCGGCGGAACGATGTGGGTGCAGGATATGCCTCTTACCCTGCAAAGCTCGAATCTCTCAAGGGAGATCTTTTCTTCTTCGGGAAATAGTCCCAACAAAGAAATCACAGCTGATTACTGGTTAACGGCGGAATATACGGGAGAAGTTAGGGTTCCGGAAAAGATAGAGATATTCAGCATCGGGCATTCCAGACCGATCGGTATCGTCACCATTGAAGTAAGGGATGCCTCAAACAGACTGGTCAAGGTACTGACATCCGAATCAGGGGCGGAAACTCAAAAGATTTCCGTAAGATGGGATGGGACCGATTCGTCAGGCATGCCAGTGAATGAAGGTATTTATTATATTATCGCCAGGGCAGTGGATTTGACCGGAATTCCAGCCGCAATTGATCCGGCGACTTCCAGCAAGATGGTGGTAGTGGATAATAACGAACCGGATATCAACATAAGTTCGATATCTAACAGGTACATCAGCCCGAATTCAACCCAGCCAACAGCGGTCAAAGATACGGTGTTCAGTTATCAACTGGCGGACAATCTTTCTTCGTTAAATCCGGGAACTACCAATGAGGCAACGGTTTCGATCGAGATCTATAAGGGTTCTAATTTGGTTAATACCCTGGTTGCAGCCGAAACTAAAGAAGTAACCGGTTCTCTGGTTACTCAAACTCCTGTGGGATGGGTTGGCGACCTTCCTGGCGGGATAACTTTTGTTGGTTCGGAGAATACGGGCGGAGTATTTTCTGATGGAGAATATACCGTAAAGATTACCGCGGTTGATCGGGCGGGCAATTTGGCTTATAAAACTGATACCTTTACCATCGATACCGTCAAACCCATGGGCAGTGTTGAGATCAGGCGCAGCAGCGGAGCCGTGAGCGAGTACACAAATGACACTCAGGTTCGGCTGATCCCAACGCCCGATGATGTCAATCCTGACAAGATGCGTTTCAGCAATGACGGGAGCGCTTTCAGCGGTTGGGAAAGTTTAAGTCCCTGGAAGGATTGGAATTTAACCGCTGTTGATGGCACCAAAGAAGTTTATGCCAGTTATCTTGATAAAGCGGGCAATCTATCCATTGCGGAAATTAAAGACTCGATCACGCTCGACACGCAAAAACCCAGAATTGTGTCTGCGCCGGAACCTCTCCCCATTACCAGGCAAAGAGTAATTACCAACCTAAGCATGTCTCTTTCAGATCTTAACTCAGGAGTGGATTCCGGAATCGCGAGCTGGCAGCTGGTCATTAATAATTCTTCCGGTAGCAGTGTCAAAAGCTTTACCGGCAGCGGCAACTCGGTTTCGGTTGACTGGGATGCAACAGGTGTTACAGACGGAGCATATTATTACTATACGATTGCAACCGATGGGGCGGGCAATACTTTGAGATCTTACGAGAGCGGCTACGGCCCCTATCAGCCGTACAGCGGAAGCAGCAATACCTATTATAGAGTCTTAGTGGATCAGACGCCTCCGACGGCGGGAATTACTTCGCCTGATATAAATAAGTGGGTCTGGTACGGGGGAACGGTATATATTTCCGGCACGGCTAATGACACAAATCCAGGAAGCTATGCCGTTTCCTATTCGCCGCACAATACTAATTCTTGGACTGCCATTTCAAACGCGGTTTATCCGGTTGAGGCACGGTTGAGTGGTAATACTTTATCCGTTGATCCAACTTTAGAATGTGAAGCCAAAGTTTCCATAGAAGCTGGCTCTCAATATCTGGGAGATGTTTCGGTTAATGGTTTTGCTCCTGGCTGGTACCCACCGCCGAACGGGAATCCTCCTGTTTATCAAGAGTTTGATGTAACCGAAGCTGGAACTTATCTTTTTGAAACTTATGGGGATGGGAATGGTTTTGGACTGTCTTGGAGTTCGAGCCATTATTTACAGGATCTTTCCGGCAGAGATATTATTTCTCCTCTCCAGCAGATAAATCAAAGTCAAATTGTTCCTTTAGGGCCAGGCAGATATCGCGTAGCGGTCAACATGCAAATTCGGTTCATGGATGGTCAGATAAAAGTTGCTGGCAGCAGGCTCAGAAAAAGTACGCCGAGCGTAACAGAAGAGGTCGAAGAAAAGACCTTTACCCTGGCTAAGAAGCAGAAGATAAAATTTGAGCCGTATTATAGTGGAGTGGGAAATTATGGCTCTGAACACTGGTTGTATGATAGTTTGGGCCAAGTAGTCGCATACGTGTCTAATCCGCAGTCGGGTTACACAAGTTATCCGCTTTTGAACGCCGGAAGCTATAGAGTAAAGGTTCGGGGTTGGGTGAGCGGAGACGGAAGCAACGTTAGTGCAGGAGCCAGAATTTATACCAACTATGGAGAATGGATACAGACCGCTACTCTTAATGTGCAGTATGAGCAGGATGTCCTGGTCGAGGGGGTGCCGGGTGCAAGTATGGGAGGGGCTGGTTCAGAGCACTGGTTGTTAGACTCCGGAGGCAATCCGCTATTTTATTATCTGACAAATGATTCATGGGCCTCTCGAGCTGAAACTATTCATTTGCAAGCGGGGACATATACACTGAAAACCAAAGGCTGGGCGTCATTCGGGCAGAACTATTCTTACACCAGAGCTTCTTCTCAGAAAAATAACATAGTGAATGGCATACTGGCGCAGTGGAATACCCGGGCATTACCTGATGCCGACTACGATCTGCGTATGGTGGTAACCGATAAATATGGAAATTCAAACCAGGCAAATATTCAAGGAATAAAGATTGATAATACGCCTCCCACAGTATCAGTTCCTTCGATTTATCCTAACCCTTTTAACCCTTATCTCGATGGATTAGTTACAATTGAGGTAAAAGTAGATGGTGAAACCTGTGGTGAGTTCAGACAGTTTGCTTATGTTTACACCTCTGATGAAAGAACTCTAGTTGCTCAACTAGACAACGTCGAAGGCGTGGATTACGAAAATGTATTAGTTACACCAATAGATGGCAAACTGTTCATACGGTGGAATGGCAGGAACATAGATGGAGCTAAGGATTTTGTGAACGAAGGCGACTATCAGATTCAGATTACAATTCGAGATAAAGCGGGCAATCAGACGAGAGTAAAACCGATAGTACAATTGAGAGATGATCAACGGTTGACTTATAATTCTTCTGCTTCAGAATATCCAGATGTTGCTATTAGTTCAGGTAAAGTTCACGTCGTTTGGCAAGATAATGAAAATGGCAAGAATCAGGTCTGGTATATGAAGTCATTAAACAATGGAAGTTCCTGGTCAAATAAGACATTGATCGATGGAAGAAGCTCCTACGAAGAAATGCCGGCAATTGATGCCAGCGGAGACACTGTATTAGCAAGTTTTAATGATGATTGGATTGGCATTGGATATCCGAATGTTGGCTGGGCACAAAGTACAAATGGAGGAGATGCCTGGTCTTATAAAGGAAGAACAGCAGATGGAACGCATAAATATTCCGATGTCAATTTCCATCCTTATTTTATTTCGGAAGATAATTCCAGCATTGATTGGACGGGAGAAAATAGAATTTCGTTTAATAATACTTCAGACCTAGCTACTGAAAAAATTATTAGTTCTACTACAAAAGCAAATAATCCTCGAATTGCTTCTTCTGGTTCAAATGTTTTTGCTGTCTGGGAGGATGTATTCAGTGGGAAAATATACTTTAAAGCAAGTAATGATTATGGCAACACTTGGTTGCCGGAAATTGCCTGGTCGGGGTATCAGCGCCCGTCTGTCGCGGTCGATTCTTTGGGCAATGCTCATGTTGTTGCCTGGAAATATACCGGCACTGTTTATAGGATCGATTATTTTAAAAGTTCGGACGGGGGCAAAACCTTAGCGTATTATAGAACGCTTTATGAATCCGGCCCGGCATTGACTTACCCATTGATAGCTTGTAGCGGTAGTTACGTGCACGTGGTATGGCTCGGGCTTGGAGGTGGGGCATATTATATCAGATCATCTGATAATGGGAATAGTTGGTCATTAGTTTCAAACATTATTAAACAATCTGTATCACGTACTCCATCGATAGCTGCGGATGGGGGCGTAGCTTATTTAGCTTGGTATGGATGGGTAGATAGCAATCATGAAATATTATTCCAAAAAATCCCAGAGAATTTTGCCCCCATTAAAGGCACACCGACGGCAGCGTCTGTAATTTCTGCTCCCCATCAGCAGCCAACAGTTACCCAAATTTCTACCCTCGAAACCCCAACCCTCATTGCTCCGAAGGATGTGAAAGATCCAGCTTATAAGGACATCCAAACCCTCCGCCCCGTCTTTGAATGGAAACATAGGAAGGAGAATACGACCGAATACAAAATTGATTTAGCTAAGGATCGCGATTTTGGCATTGCGCCCCAGTCATTTAGTAAATCGGCAAGCTCTGGATCTCAAGATGGGGTGGATAAGAATCTGTATTATTACAATTACTCCATCCATGAATTCGATACCGGCCTCGATAAAGACACCTATTATTGGAAAGTAACGGCTTTGGCCACAAATGAAGCCGCGACCTCGGAGACATGGTCATTTACGATCCAGCCCAACCTAACTTTAACCGGCGTCACCAACTATCCCAATCCATTCAATCCGAATCATTCAGATCCCAATCAGAGGAGGACCAAAATTCGTTACCGCCTGAGCACCGACGCCAGTGAAGTGAAAATCAGAATCTACGACATCACCGGTTCGTTGGTCACCGAACTTGATGGAACAACCAATGGTGAAGGATCGAGCATTTGGAACAAATATAACGATGTAGAGTGGGACGGACGCAACGGAAGGGGCGACATGGTAGTTAATGGAATCTATCCGTTTGAGATTATTGCTCGTCTTGGAGACAAAACCATCTCCGGGCGAGGAAAAGTGGCGGTGCTGAAGTGAAAATAACAAATAACAAATTACAAATTACAAACAATCCCAAAATACAAAATTACAATGATCAAAACTGGTTTTGGAATTTGGTTATTGGAATTTGGATATTGTTTGGGATTTGGTGCTTGGGATTTGGAATTTGCGCGTACGCACAGGGTCAAGCTGGTTTAGATATTGCGGTTCTAAAAGCCGGCGTGGGTGCTCGACCGCTGGGGATGGGAGGAGCTTTTACTGCTATCGCTGATAATGCCGATGCCCCTTACTGGAACCCCGCTGGCCTTGGAATGCTGGACAATAAGAATGAAATCACCGCCATGCAGACCAGACTTTCTACCGATACCGACCACTATTACATTAGCTATATTAGACCGGCTTTGGGGGGAACCCTCGGCATCTCCTGGATCCAGGTGGGCCTCGGCAGCATCACCCAGACCTCCAGCGAAGTCAATCCTGCTAATAATGAGGTTCAAAATATCAGCATCTTCAGCTACTTCTCGAATGCCTACCTGCTTTCTTACGGCAGAGAATTGAACGACCGCATCTCGGTTGGATTAACCGCCAAATATTTAACGAGCGATATGTTTCAGATCGCTGGCGGACAAGCCTACGGTTACAGTGTAACCCCAGGAATTCTCTTACGACTCGTGACGCGTGACTCGCGACAGATAACAGTGGGAGCGAAGATAGACGAACTGATCAACCAGCAGAGCTGGGGCACCGGCACGGTTGAGAAAGTTCCGCCTAAATTGAGAATTGGGTTAGCTTACCATTCACCCAACCCAGGTCTCTTTGCGCTTGATATTAGCCAGACAATGAAGAGCGGCTACGCCGCGGAAGCTTCGGCTGGATACGAGTGGTCAAAAGACGGATTATCTCTCCGCTTGGGCTACAGCGAAGGCGGACTCACCACCGGGGCGGGCTTTGTCTCCGGCCACACCCGCATCGATTATGCTTATGTAACTCAAAGAGACCTTTCCAAAGATAACGTTCACCGGATCTCGCTGTCGGGAATATGGTAAAATATTTCCTCATCATTTTTGCCCTTCTGATAATTCCCATTGAAAGCCAAGCAGTGGTGGGCGTCAGGGCGCTTTCTATGGGTGGAGCGTACGTAGCGGTGGGGGGAGACGGTTCCGCTTTATACTGGAACCCGGCTCTGGTTCAGGAGAAAAAAATAAAAAGATATGAAAATGGCAATTGGGGCGTTTACTATTCTCGATTGTCAGGCCAAAGCGAAAGCTCTCTGCAGGATAATTATTTGGCGATCTATGGTTACTTACCCCTGGAATTTAAGAAAAGTAAAAAGCGGAAACCCTATGAAGACGCCAGGATGATCAAAGGTTACCAGCTGGTTTCGTCAAATCAAACCGAGAGTGAAACCATATCAGACTATTATCCTTCCACTTTTCGCGTGTGGGAGCTGGCCACCCCTGAGAGCGTTGAGAAGAAGAAATTTATAGAAGTAAAATATTACAGCGTGGCATCTACCGGACTTTTGACTTTTTGGATGCCGAGATCTGAACTTCCTTATAAGGAAGAGCTGGTGCCGTATACGGGCAAAGAAAATATTGAAGAAGGAAAGCCGATTTTCGTTGGGCATGAATCGTATGCTCCGGCAAGAGAAGAGAGAAAGCGATGGGTCGAAGAAAAAGAAACAATTTACCACCCGGAAAAAAATGAAGAATTGTTGCACAAAGATAAGATCAAAGAAGAGCTATTGGGGAAAGGGGAGCTTAAAAAAGAAGAAAGAACTAAGATGGTCTTAAAAAATGAGCCATTCAATCCGGTGGCAAGCTTTTTTGGAGCGATAGGTGCGGCTATTACGGAAGCCTTTGTGGTCCGGCCTTTTTTCGGCGGGGGCTACGATATATATAAGACCAGGAAAGTAGTTGAAAAATATGTGAATAACGAAGAATTCTATATCGATGAGTACGAAGCGATCAGCCCGGACGCTCTGGGAGGTGGCGTGGGCTGGTTCCATAATGAAACCGATTTTTCTTCCTCGGGCGGCAACTCTTACGC
>Ga0315289_10000997_pt1 | contig 44082 bp, 36 predicted proteins | sample YL17G11_40_MG_FD_203452 | JGI IMG/M metagenome (GOLD analysis project Ga0315289, IMG submission 203452) | Sediment microbial communities from Yellowstone Lake, YNP, Wyoming, USA - YL17G11_40 | ecosystem: Environmental > Aquatic > Freshwater > Lake > Sediment | place: USA: Wyoming | collected... | reverse complement strand
GCGCCCGTGCCGACTGGGCACACTTATCGATCACCTTTTTGCCAACCGATGGATTCTCCTCCAGGTATTCGCCTAACATCTCGCCGACTATCGATTCGACGATCCCCTTAGTTTCGGAGTTGCCTAACTTGGTCTTGGTCTGTCCCTCGAACTGCGGGTCCGGCACTTTGATCGAGATTACTGCGGTCAACCCCTCGCGCACGTCCTCGCCTTGCAGCTGCGAATCGCCGTTCTTGGTGAGCTTGTTCTTGACGGCGTAGTTGTTGATTGTTCGCGTCAACGCCGTCTTGAAGCCGATCAGGTGCGTGCCCCCCTCGATAGTGTTGATGTTGTTGACATAGCTGAAAATATTCTCGGAATACCCATCGGTGTATTGGAACGCTATCTCGACGTCGGTTCCTTCGCGATTCTTCTGGAAATAGACCGGCTTGGGATGCAGCACTTCTTTGTTCTCATTGAGATACTTCACAAAGGCAGTCAGGCCGCCCCTGTACTGAAATGTCTCGGTCTTTTCCTCGCCGGCCCGCTTGTCGGTCAGGACGATTCTTAATCCGCCGTTGAGGAATGCCAATTCCTTCAGACGTCCAGCCAAAATTTCGTATGAGAAGTCGCGCTTCTTGAAAATTTCGAGATCCGGCATGAATGTCGTCTTATTACCCGGCTTGACTCTGGTACCGATCTTCTTTACAGTAGTGACAGCATTACCACGTTCGTAACGCTGGAAATAGACATTGCCATCGCGCGAGACTTCCACCTCGCACCATTCCGACAGCGCGTTAACCACGGATACGCCCACCCCGTGCAAGCCGCCCGATACCTTGTAGCTGTCGTGATCGAATTTGCCGCCGGCATGCAGCATTGTCATGACAACTTCGAGGGCCGGCTTTTTCTGCGTCGGATGCATATCGACCGGAATGCCGCGGCCGTTGTCTTCCACTATGACCGAACAATCGTTATTGAGTGTGACCTTGATTTCGTCGCAGAAACCCGCCATAGCCTCGTCAACCGAGTTATCGACCACCTCGTAAACCAGGTGGTGCAGCCCGCGGCTGCTGGTATCGCCGATGTACATGGCCGGGCGACGGCGCACCGCCTCCAGACCCTTCAAGACGGTTATGGTCGTAGCATCGTAATGATGCCCGACCGAAGCGGGACTCATGCTCGCCATTTCACTTTCCAACCCTTCCATAATTAGCCTCTTCAGATGAAACGGATATCCTTGATAATTCCTTCCCCTAATCTGGAGTTCAAGTTGGCCAGCAATTCCGCTTTCAGAAATGTCAACTGCTGTCTCCAGGCCGCCCGTGCGACTTTGACCACCAGCGAATCGCCGTCGATCTTGAAAGCCTGAGTTTCCTCGGCAATTTTGGGCCCGGCGATTTCCGGCCAGACCATTACCGCCGCCTGCTTCTGAAGCCGTTTTGCGTATCCCGACCGTGCCAGAAACTCGGCGATCAGATTGCCAACGGCCTCGGGCTCTTTAGCCAAAATAAACTCTCCTTCTTGAGGAAATTCCCCCTCCACAGTGGGATATCCTCATCATATTTGCGACTCCGAATAATACCATTTTGGCCGCTGAAATTCAAGTGAAAACATCAGAATTTGCGATAATTCCTGTTTTATAATCCCATGCGCTGCAATGTGTTTCTGGCGCATCATCTCGGGTCGTTGGCGATTATCCTCATTTACACACTTTCCCCTGTCCAAGTATGGCCTACAGGAAGGTGCATAATCCCAGCTAAGAGAGCCTCTGAATCAGCCCAACTATGTCTTCTGAAGACTGAATTTCGAGTAGCTGTCACAGTTTGCTGTGACCCGGCGGCAAAGTGGGTGTCACAGTTTATTGTGACCCCAACCATATATAGTATTTGACAACTGGATTACCCCCCCTATATTTCCCCCGTAAGGAAAGGGGTATATGAGGGCATTAATTACGGGCATTACGGGCCAGGATGGTTCTTATCTGGCGGATCTTCTGCTTGAAAAGGGTTATGAAGTTTGGGGGATGGTGCGGCGCAGCTCAACCGAGAATTTCGAACGAATAAATCATATCAAGGACAAGCTCAATTTGGAGCAGGGCGACTTATTGGATCAGCTCTCAATTCTGGAACTTGTCGACGAGGCCCGGCCCGACGAGATCTACAATCTGGCGGCACAGTCCTTCGTGCCGACATCCTGGAAACAGCCGATACTGACCGGCGAGTTTAATGCCATGGGCGTAACCAGGGTGTTGGAGGCGGTCAAGCAGGTTGATCGCAAGATCAAGTTCTACCAGGCATCGTCATCGGAGATGTTCGGCAAGGTCGTGGAGGTGCCGCAGACCGAGAAAACTCCGTTTTACCCGAGAAGCCCTTACGGCGTGGCCAAAGTTTATGCGCATTTCATTACCGTCAACTACCGGGAATCATACGGTATTTTTACCGTCTCCGGGATACTCTTCAATCATGAATCGCCTCGTCGGGGGCTGGAGTTCGTGTCGCGCAAGATCACCGATGGGGCGGCGCGGATTAAGCTCGGCCTGGCCGGCAAGCTGGCTCTGGGGAATCTCGATGCCAAGCGCGACTGGGGTTACGCCGGCGATTACGTCCGTGCCATGTGGCTTATGCTGCAACCAGACAAGCCGGACAATTTCGTCATATCGTCGGGCAAGAACCATTCCGTGCGCCAGCTTTGCGAAACGGCGTTTGGCTGCCTCGATCTGGACTACCACGATTATGTTGTTACCGATCCTAAATTCGTGCGGCCGGCAGAGGTCGACGTGCTCCTCGGCGACTCGTCTTACGCCAAAAAGGCGCTCGGCTGGGAGCCGGAAGTCTCTTTCGAGCAGATGATTGGCATGATGGTGGATCGGGACATGGAGAGGCTGAAAAAGGGAAATTGAGGAAGAGGTCTGATTGTGCAAGACTATGAGAGAAAATCGATATCCGAAGTAGTAGAGGAAATTAACCGGAGATATTTTCTTCCTGATATTCAGCGTGATTTTGTCTGGAAACCTGAGCAGGTATATGCCCTTTTTGATTCTATTTTAAGGGATTATCCCATTAGCACGCTGCTATTATGGAAGAAAGATGGAAATTACCTATCTGGCGAAAACATAAAGAAACTGGAGTTTGTTAAAACCAGCGCTGATATTAATAAAGAAAATACCGAACTTGAATCATCAAAACAATATTTGTTAGTACTCGACGGCCAACAAAGGCTAACAGCTTTTTATCTGGCCTTGAAAGGCAATTATATAATTAGAAACAATCCATATGATTTATATTTTAATATATTCTCTGGTATTGATGAGCTTGAAAATGGAGATTTATACGAATTTAAATTTTTTAACAATAAGAATGGCAAGTATTTTTTTGACAAAGTTGAAAACAAATTATGGTTAAGCGTTAAACTAATTTATGATTTTAAATTAAGCCAAATATTTACTGACATTCCTAATTTTTGCAAACAAATCAAGGAGTCGTCCAAGATAGATCTCTCAGACAATCATAAAAATAACATCGCTAGACTCTGCCAATACCTTAAAGCCGAAAAAATAATATACTACTACCCTGAAAGGGAAAGTAATTACGATAAAGTTCTAAATATATTTGTGAGAACGAATGCTGGCGGAACGAAACTTTCTTATTCCGATCTTTTATTTTCCACTATTAAGTTAAAGTGGTCCGAAGCCCGGAGCAACTTTTCGTCGCTATTGGAAAATTTAAATAATGGTAAGAGATATGATTACTCTAACGACTTCATTTTAAAGACCGCGTTAGTTCTGTATGCAAAAAGCAGTGAAGAGATTAGATATAAAACTCAAAATTTCAAATCGGATATTATTAATAAAATAAGGGAGGATTGGATCAAGGTCGAAAATTCGATCTATTTGGCTGCGGATTTAATTGACAGCAGGTTGTTCTTAACTTGCGATAAAGTGATTACAAGTTATAATTCACTCATCCCAATAATATATTGGATATTCAAGAATGACATTAAAGGCATGGGCAGTGAAAACAAGTGCCTTAACGACGAAAGTATTAGTGCGATTAGCCGATGGCTTATTAAGGCATTGCTGACAGGAGTCTTTGGCGGCCAATCGGATGCAATTTTATATAAATGCAAGGAAGCTATTGATTCGGCAAAATCTCCTCTTTTCCCCGCAGACGAAATTGAAGGCCGGATAAATTCTGAAACAAAGAAGACTATGAAATTTGATGCAGACTACCTTGATAATGTTTCTTATAGGGATACCGACAGTTACCTAGTACTTTCAGTTTGTTATAAGGGGGCGATTAATTTCAAACCAAGAATGAAAGGTAACTTGCCAGAGCAGGATCATATCTTTTCAAGAGACGAGCTGAAAAAGGCGGGCTTTGCCGAGGATAAGATAAATTCAATATACAATATCAGATACATTGGAGGCGATGACAATAGAATAAAATCTATTGCTAAATATTCCGAATGGGCGGAGTCGCTTGAAAAAGATAAAAATATTATTTTTATACGTCACTTGATCCCAGAGGACAATTGGGACGTGCAGGATTATATTAAATTTTTAGCTGCCAGAAAAGAGTTGATGATTGCCCAATTCAGTAAACAAGAGTTAATTCAAGGTTCGAATCCAATTTGAAAACACTCATCACAGGCATAGCGGGGTTTGCGGGGCGGCATATCACCGAGTATCTCCAGAGCCGGGGCGACGAAGTCGCCGGGCTGGAGTGGGGCGATGCCGACGAGATTAAGCCGTTCGCCAAAGCGCATAATGTAAAAATCTTCGCCGGCGACTTGCGCGAAGAAGCCGCCGTGTGCAAAGCCATCAAGCAGTTCAAGCCGGATGCGGTGTATCATCTGGCGGCCCAGTCATCGGTCAGGCTGTCGTTCGAGAACCCCATCGAGACCTTTTCTGTCAACGTGATTGGGACCCTTGTTCTTCTGGAAACGATCAGCAAGTCCGGCCTGCCCATCAAGACCTTGGTGATAGCATCATCGGAAATCTACGGGCCGCTGACCCAGGATGAATGCCCGGTCAAAGAAGACCATCCGCTGCGGCCGGTCAACCCTTATGCCGTCAGCAAAGCAGCCGTGGATCTGATGGCCTACCAGTACAACAAGACCTATGGCTTGCCGGTTTATATCGCCAGGGCCTTCTCGCACTCCGGTCCCTGGCAAAAGACGGTCGGCGTCCTCTCCGATTGGGCCTTTCAGATAGCCAAAATCGACCTGGGGGTGTCGCAGCCGGTTCTCAAGGTCGGCAATATCAATGTCCAGCGCGACTACACCGATGTCAGGGACGTGGTCAAGGCCTACGTGGGCATTGTCGAAAAAGGAAAACCCGGGGAGCCATACAACGTTTGCAGCGGCGTCGGTTACCAACTGTCGGAGCTTCTGACCAAGTATCAGGAGCTGACGCCGAAGATAATCGAGGTTCAAAGCGACCAGTCGCGCATGCGGCCGGTCGACATCCCGATTCTCATCGGTTCCAACGAAAAAATCAAAATGGATACCGGCTGGAATCCCACAATACCTATTGAAAAAACTCTCAAAGATACGTTTATTTTCTGGCGCGATTATTTAGCCGAGGAGGTTTAGTTGATGTCGCCACATGTTCGTGATAATGAAGAATCTGCCTGCCGGGGGAACGCCAATGCCCGTTAAAACAGTGAGATCCGCAAAACGCCGCTCCCGTTCCTCTCCGACAAAAACGTCAGGCGAAAACCAGGCCGATCGGCTCCAGCGAAAGATAAAGGACCGTTCGGCGGTTGTGGCGGTGATCGGCATGGGGTATGTCGGCCTGCCTCTGGCAGTGCAATTCGGACGAGTCGGTTTCAAGATCGTCGGAATCGATATCTCCCCCAAAAAGATCAAGACCCTCAATTCCGCCAAATCCGACGTGGATGATATTAAGGATTATGAGGTCAAGGAGCTGGTCGATCTCAAAAGGCTTTATACGACAAACGATTTCAGTCAACTCAGGAAATCGGATGTTGCCGTCATTTGTGTCCCCACGCCGCTCAATAAGACCAAAGACCCTGACGTCTCTTTTATTCTCGCCGCCGTCACCGAGATCGCCAAGTATTTGCACAGGGGGATGCTGATCGTACTGGAGTCCACCACTTATCCCGGCACCACCGACGAGTTGTTGCGGGAAAAGCTGGAGGCGACCGGCCTCAGAGTCGGAGTGGATTTCTTCCTGGCTTTTTCGCCCGAGCGGGTCGATCCCGGGAATCCCAAGTTCAATACCCAAAACACGCCGAAAATAGTCGGCGGCACCACTCCCGCTTGCCTGCGAGTGGCGCGATTCTTCTATGAGCAAGTGATCTCGCAAGTGATCCCGGTTTCATCGACAAAGACTGCCGAGATGGTGAAACTTCTCGAGAATACATTTCGGTCGGTCAATATCGGTTTGGTCAACGAGGTTGCACTGATGTGTGACAGGTTGGGAATCGATGTTTGGGAGGTTATCGATGCGGCGGCGTCAAAGCCGTTCGGATTTATGCCGTTTTACCCCGGTCCGGGCCTCGGCGGGCACTGCATACCGATCGATCCTCATTACCTTTCCTGGAAGCTTAAATCCCTGAACTATTATGCGCGCTTCATCGAGCTTGCGGGAGATATCAACTCTCATATGCCGGAATACGTTGTTGAGAAGATCGTCCACGCCCTCAACACTCGCAAGAAAGCCATCAATGATTCGAATATTCTAATTCTCGGCGTGGCCTACAAGCGCGACATCTCCGACCTGCGCGAATCCCCCGCCCTCGATGTCATCAGGCTGCTTCAAGAAAAAGGCGCCATAGTCAAGTACAGCGATCCCTACGTGCCGGTCATACGCATGGATAACGGCGATGATTTGAGGGCCACGCCGCTCAACGAACAAGTCTTGAAGGCTGCCGACTGCGTGGCCATAATCACCGATCACACTGGCATCAACTATCAGTGGATAACGGATAAGGCTCAATTAGTGGTCGATACCCGTAACGCCACCAAGAACGCGGTTGGGAATGAGAAGAAAGTCTTCAAGCTGTAACCCGGTCTGAATCGAATAAAACGCCCCCGTACGGGTCACAGGACTTGATATGGCGGCGTTTTTTTATGCCTGTTGCTCTTTTTGACAATTACTGCTAAATTCCCGGAAATTGAAACGGCCGCTGGAGCCGCGTGGAAAGACAGTCTTCAAACGAGAGGTCGAAATGCGAGAGATTAGCATTGCCGCGATTAGCTCCTTGATAACGTTGACTCTTTCAATCGCCGGCCACGCCGATGACCGGGAAAGTTTCGAGGCCTTTCCATCGAGCAACGGCGAGATTGCATCATTTATTTATTTTCATCAGGACGGTGTCTACTTCATCGATACCGATTTGAGTGCAAGTATCCAGGCTATTCGCTATAAGCGGTTTTTCTTCTCTGTCGACCTCTACGAGGAAACCTACATGGGCCGAAAGTATCATTCCAACATGGTTTTCGATCCTAATCGCGGCGGCTGGTCTTTCGGAATTAGCGGCAGACTGGAATTCAAAAGATACTTTGTCGAAGCCCAAATGCATCATAATTGCTTTCACGACATCGGACGCTGGATGTCGATTGATTATTCCGTCTACTGGAACACGCCTCGCCTGGGAATCGGGAGCATCGGCTTTCTTCCCCAGAACAAGTACCATCAGCCGAACGCCGCGAAAACGGATGTCTACTTTCCGAACAAAATTGATTATTTCATTCTGGCCGGGTTTTTCGCCCCCAGAGGTGAGGTCTGGCAGAAGAATCACGATCAGGAGTTTGCGCTGGAAACTGACCTATTCTATCAACTGCTCCGCTTCAAGCGGTTCGGCCTCAATATCGAATCGAACAACTTCTGGGTATTAAATGCCGCCCACGACCTTAAGAGAAAACACGCTCTTGATTTCGATCTAACCATCTACGGCAAAAACGGTGTCATCATGGCCTATATCGGATGGTGGCCTTATGACAGCCAGTCAATCAGAAACCGGGATGGAAAAACCGTTTTCGGAATGCGGCTTGGTTTCTAATGCGGGCGCCGGCATCGGGGCTCCGGCTCCGCTGGTCGCCGTAGGCGACCAAAGAAACCCGATTGGGAGAGGCTGCAACGAGCCCTGCGATATTATGCGGACTATCCTGTAACCTTGCACCTGCCAATCGGGTTTCTTACTGTCCTGCGGACAGGCGGAGCCGGAGCCTTAACGCCTTGACATGCGCAATGGTCGAATATAGTATTCCATCATGAGAAAACCTTTCGGGTACCTATCGACGCTTTTGAGCCTTTGCGCTTTTTGCGGCTCCGCATCGGGGCAATTGATTTTTATCCCATCGAATGATCCCATAAACTCCGCAGTCGAAGAGCTTCATGCCCGCGGTTATCTTGACGGATTGAGCGCATCCGAGAGACCTTGGCTGATGTCCGATGTCGTCCGGGGGATTTTGGATGCGGAGCCATCGTTGGACCCGGACAGTAAGAGGATTGCCGAGGAGGTCCTTGCCTATCTTCGGACGACTAAGATCGTGGATGACGGTTTAGTCGATCTCGCAGCCAATGCTTCCTTGGGACTCCGTGCCATGACGCGGCAGAGTCGTGATGGCTACTTCTATTTGGATGATATTCTCGTCGGGAGAGGGTTCAAGAGTGAATTAGGAAGCAAATACGGCATGGGATTCTTGATGTCAAGGGAATCAAGATGGGGCATCTATAGCAAATTGATTTTCGACTCCGATGGAACCGGCTACTCCTGGTACTACGGCACCGCCCACAACGCCAGAATTGTAGGCCAATTCGACAATGCCTATTTGACATTCTCCCTTGACAGGTTCAGTGTGCTTCTTGGCCGACAGCGGCTTGTCTGGGGTCCGTCTCCAAGAGGAAGCCTGCTGTTGAATGATACATCACCACCTATGGATATGATTTGGTATCAATTCTCCTTGAAACCGCTCACCGTGTCCGGTTTTGGGACAAGGCTCGATGATTATATCGATACGCTTGGTGTTTCGAATCGGCGTTATTTGTCCGGCCACAGGCTGCGCCTGAATCCAGGCAAAGGATGGGAATTTGCGTTGTCCGAAATATTCCTTTACGGAGGCCCCAACAGGCTGCCGGAGTTTTATTATAACATACCAGTAGTCCTTTATTACTGGGAGGCTCAAAATCGAAAGCAGGACGATAACGCCTTGTGGGGAATTGACATTTCATGGGTCGGAAATGGTCTGGGACAGTGCTATGCGCAGTTCGTGTTCGATGATATCCAACGTCAGCATCGTGGCCCCCAGAAATTAGCTGCACAGCTCGGTGCCCATCTTTTTCCCGCACGAATGGATGGCTGGTTTGGAGTATTCGAACTCAATCTTGTCGACACCTTCGTTTATGGCCAGCGCAAACGTCTCAACGCTTATTTGAACTGGGGATGGCCCATTGGTCGGCTCGATTCGGATCAGCGTGAGTACTTCCTGGGAGTCTACAAACGCCTCATTCCGGGCACGAAGCTCGGCCTTGAATTCGTAAGTCGTGACAAGGGCCAGTACTACGCAGCCAATTTCCAACCTGGTATGGCGCCATTTAATGTCCCCTTTCCATCCGGGGTTGTAGAGCACACCAGGAATTTCGCACTGGCCTCTATTTGGGAAGGCTCTGATTATCATCATAGCCGATTGGCCGGCCGCCTGGCGATCGGCTATCAGTCCATTGATAACTGGCAGCATTATGACGGTCATTCCATCGACCAGGTTTTCGCTGCTTTTGAGGCCTCATTGGGTGTCAATATCGGGTTGCCATTTTGGAGAAAATTTCATTAGACGCTCCCGCAAAGATTAACCTGTATTTGAGAGTTATCTCCAGGCGTTCTGACGGTTATCATAATATCGAAAGCCTTCTTCAGGCGGTCGATTTGTACGATATTGTGAGGCTTGAGAGATCGGATATCATCGAACTCGAATGCGACGACCCCTCTCTTCCCTTGGATGATAGAAACCTCGCTTTTAAGGCCGCGGCTTACCTTCAAAGCAAGCATTACTTCCCCGGCGTGCGTATCAGTCTTACGAAGAGAATCCCCAGCGGGGCTGGACTCGGTGGAGGGGCGTCGGACGCCGCATTTGTCTTGCGCGGCCTCTGCCATTTATATGGACTTGCCCTTTCTGCTGCTGAATTGTCCGAAATCGCCGCCGGAGTAGGCTCTGACGCGCCGTTTTTTCTGTCCAGTGGACAAGCATTGGTTCAGGGCCGTGGCGAAATAGTCAAAACAGTCAGCCTGCCTCTCGACTATGAGATCATAATCCTGAGTCCCCCGATCTCTATCGCCACCGCTGATGTGTACCGGTCGCTAAAATCAGACTTGACAAAGTTTCAAGAAAACCCTTTCTTGGTAAAGAAGATAGGTTTTTCCAGGTTGGTCCGCCTTCTTGAGAAGTATGGCAACGACCTGGAACCGGTTGTACTATCAAATTACCTTAATCTGGGCGAGTTAAAACGGTTTCTGTTGGGTGCCGGGGCCTTCTATAGCGCCATGACTGGGTCCGGTTCCTCCTTTTTTGGCCTCTTTGCCAAAGGATCCGCCAAGGCCGCCGAGTACGAAAGCCTCAAGGAGCGCGGGTTCAGGGTCTGTCATTGCAGGCCCATTCTGGTGCCTCCCTATCAGGTATGATGCGGCAGGCTGGGAATGGGCGGGTGCTTGAGCATAGAAAGGGCGTTCCGGCAAGTGTTGACTGCAGGGGAGGTAACATGGAGATCACTGAGATCAGGCTCACGATACGCAATGAGGAGAAGCTCAAGGCATTTGCTAATGTCACATTCGACAACTCCTTCGTTATCAGGGGCCTCAAAATCATCAACGGCAACAGGGGATATTTTATCAGCATGCCCTCAAAAAGGCGCCCCGACGGGACCTACCAGGATATCGCGCATCCCATTAATTCCGAAATGCGCCGAACTCTGGAAAGGATGGTGTTGGAAGCTTACGAAAGAGAGGTCAAGCTCAGAGAAAGCGAGTAACTCGGCTGGAATTAGCGTCTAGTCCGGCCTTCGCAGACGGCAATCTCGCTCCCAGCCGGCAGGCGGTAGATAGCACCTTTGAGAAGATCCCCTTAACACCTCGATCTATTGTCAGGGCGGACATTCTCAAAGATCGCAAGTTTGTGCATGGGGGAGGTGGCCACGAACCGTAGTGTAGCCTTACAGCCTGCAAAATGGGCCTTCCTTTGTTTCTAATGGCAGAAATCGCCTAAAGGACTTGATCGAGCACTGCAGTGACCATGCGGCCGGCGTTTCATTTTTCCCCCAATACACACCTCCCCCATAACGACTCCAAAATGATGGAAATGAAATCCCCAATTCACTTTTTGAAACTATTCATGAGCCCTGGATTGTTATGTAAGCAAACCCCCGGATCGTTGGCAATGTGGCGACGGGGGAAATAGGCAGACACGGAGTTTAGACGGATGCTATGCCATAAATCCATTTGCCCCGTCGGAGAAGTTTATTATATTCCCTGAAGTTTGGTCAAATATGCTAAGGAGACATTGATGAAGAAGACCGTATTTTTGATGTTGGCACTCATCGCCGCGCTTCCCCTCTGCTCTTATTCTCAGCAGAGTGGCGCTTTCGTGGGAGCCTTAGGCTTGGGAATAACATCCGCACAGGGGGATTTTTCCAATACTCAGTTCTTCTCTGCCGGCGGCGGTTCCGGCTTTGAAGGCGAGCTTCGATTTTACCTTCTTAACGGCTTCGCTATCGGCGGTATGGTTAATTACATGCGCTTCGGGTCTACCTACTCGACTATCAAGGGGCGGCCGAGCTACAATTTCAGCCAGCTTGGTGGCACGGGACGATTGAATCTTTTTGGCGTCGGTAGCGGCTCATTGTTTGTCTACGGTGGCGGCGGCGTATTCACCCCCAACGCCCACTTCTATGTCCCCGACAATTCAATCGATGAGCCTGCGGATAAAAGCGGCACCTTCTACTTCGGAGGATTGGGCCTGGTAAGCAGACCCGATCAGAAGGTTCTTTACGAATTGGAAATGAGGTACAATGCGGGCCGCGCCGATTATACTCTCGATAACGGCAATTTCTCTAACGTCTGGGATTTCATTTATGTTGGCGTCAAGCTCGGTTTCGCCTCCAAAGGCAAAGAGGCGCCTCCCAAATATTGATTGACTTGCGGTTCACGATGTCCCATCGATTGTATGGGGCATGGTTTTAATAAACACTATAGACGTAATTGTGGGGGTGCCATTGCGGCTTATACGGAGCTTCATGACTTTCATGACCGTTATTGGCTCCTTAGCTGCCTTTGCAGGCTCGTCTCTGGGACAAATCTCTGAATCGGCCCATTCTCCCAACACGGTACGCGCCACTACCATTTCTCAGGCCGAACAGGCATCAGATCAGGGTTTAGCTGACATCGCAACTACCGCTATTTCCTCTGTCGACTCTCCCAAGAACCCGGCAATCGATTTCATTCCCGATTTCGATCGGCCAACAAGAGAGAAGTATATTACGACCATAGAGTTGGCCAGTATCGCCTGGCCCGAGAAGATCGGAGCCCCGGTCAGCCATCTGGGGGGACGATTAATCCTGGGCCTGAATCGGCCTTATTACGCCATCAAGAAAGACTTAAGGTTGATCGGGACTCTTGATTTCAAGCTCGATGGCTTAATTTTTGGTGTCACTAATACCGCCAAAATATCATTCAAGTACAACCTCACCCGACCTCGAACCAGCGCTAAAACCAGCATGCAGCTGTCAGTTTACCAGATCGCCATGAAATTCGGAATCCCTTTCGGCCCCAGTCAACGATCTACTATAGGCAATTAGCACTATCACCTGCTAAACAGACTTGCCCCCCCGACAGCGCCCATAATCGCATATATGACAAACAGTTATAATTGAGGATTTCTATTATTTATGTTGAATGCGCGGCTCCGTTATGGTATAATAATCCGTAGCTGCAAAATGGAAGGAGCAGAAATTAATGCCATTAGAATCTGAAAAAATATTGCCGGTCTATATCGAAGAGGAGATGAAAACCTCCTACATCGATTATTCGATGTCGGTCATCACCAACCGCGCCCTGCCTGATGTCCGTGACGGCCTCAAGCCATCCAACCGCCGCATTCTCGTCGCCATGAATGATCTCGGCCTGGCGCCCAACAGGCCTCATCGTAAATGCGCCAAGATCGCCGGTGACACATCGGGTAATTATCATCCGCACGGTGAGCAGGTGGTCTATCCCACGCTCGTCCGGATGGCGCAGGATTTCAACATGCGATATCTGCTTGTCGATGGCCAGGGGAATTTCGGCTCCATCGATGGCGATTCTGCGGCGGCCATGCGATACACCGAGGCCCGCCTGACGCCCATCGCCATGGAAATGATTGCCGATATTGAGAAAAATACGGTCAATATGCGCCCCAACTACGATGAAACCCGCGAAGAGCCAACCGTCCTGCCATCGAAATTCCCGAATCTTATTTGTAACGGCGCCACCGGCATCGCGGTCGGCATGGCTACCAATATCCCCTCGCACAATCTCGTAGAGACCGTCGATGCCCTCTGCGCCATGATCGACAACCCCGAAATAACATCCGAAGAACTCCTACAGCATATCACGGGCCCCGATTTTCCGACAGGCGGCCTGGTGTTCGGCATCTCCGGCATGCGACAGGGATATCTGACAGGCCGAGGCCGCTTCTTCCTGCGCGCCAAGGCCAATATCGAAGTTCAAAAGAATGGACGCGAACATATCATTGTCAGCGAAATTCCATATCAAATCAATAAATCCAACCTGCTCGAGAGAATCGCCGAGCTTGTCAGGGATAAGAAAATCGAGGGCATCTCCGACCTGCGCGATGAATCGGACCGCGACGGCATGCGCATCGTGATCGAGCTCAAGAAGGATGCCCAGGCCGATATCGCCCTAAATCAGCTTTTCAAGATGACCCAGATGCAGGCCACCTTCGGCATGATAATGCTGGCGCTTGTCAACGGTGAACCGCGCGTTCTCAATCTGGCGGAGCTGCTCAAGCATTTCATCGAGCACCGTCATGTAGTGGTCGTCCGCCGCACCAAGTTCGACCTCGAAGAAGCCGAGAGGCGGGCACATATCCTCGAGGGTTACAAGATTGCCCTCGATAATCTCGACGCCGTCATCAAACTTATCCGCGCCTCCAAAGACCCGGCCGAGGCCAGGGCAGGATTGATGGAGCGCTTCAAGCTCTCCGAAATCCAGGCCCAGGCGATTCTCGATATGCGTCTGCAGCGACTCACCGGCCTCGAGCGCGAGAAGATCATCGAAGAATATGAAGCGACCATCAAACTGATTGCTGAACTGAACGAAATCCTGGCGTCCAAAGCGCGCCGTATGCGGATCATCAAAGACGAGCTCGTCGAGCTCAAGGATAAGTACGGCGATGCCCGTCGCACGCAGATTATCGAGGAGGAAATCAGCGACGACTTCTCCATCGAGGACCTGATTGCCGAAGAGGACATGATTGTCACCATCACCCATTCCGGCTATATCAAGCGCCTCTCCATATCCTCCTACAAACGCCAGAACCGCGGCACCAAAGGCGTCATCGGCATGGAGACCAAGGACGAGGATTTCGCCGAGCACATGTTCGTGGCCTCGACCCACAACTACATCCTCTTCTTCACCCGCCGCGGACGTTGCCACTGGCTCAAGGTCCACGAGATTCCCCAGGGGGGCCGCCTGGCGAAAGGGAAGGCGATAGTCAACCTGATCGGTATAGATAAGGACGACGCCGTCGCCGCTTTCGTGCCGGTGCGCAATTTCGATAGCAGCGATTTCATTATTCTTGCCACCAGGCAGGGGCAGATTAAGAAGACCGAGATCAGGTCGTTCTCCAATCCGCGCCGCGATGGCATCATCGCCATGACGCTGCCCAAAGACGACGAGTTGATCGGGGCCGATATGTGCGATGGCACCTGCGATATCGTGCTCGCCACCCGCAAGGGGCAGGCCGTCAGGTTCCCCGAGATCAAGGTCAGGGATATGGGGCGCGCCGCTTACGGTGTCCGCGGCGTCACGCTTGGCGCCAAGGATTACGTCATCGGCATGGTGGTAATAAGGCGCGAGTCCACGCTCCTCACTGTTACCGAGAACGGCTTCGGCAAACGTTCCGACATCTCCGATTACCGCATTACCAACCGCGGCGGCAAGGGGGTTATCAATATCAGGGTTTCGGAGCGCAACGGCGATGTCATAGCGATCAAGGAAGTGGTCGATGGCGACGAGCTGCTGCTGATTACCCAGCGCGGCATCGTCAACCGCCTGGCCATAAACGCCATCCGCAGTATTGGGCGGGCCACGCAAGGGGTGCGCCTCATGGGCCTCTCGCCCGATGACAAGCTCATCGATGTCGCCCGTGTCCCCGCCGCCGAAAAAGTTGCGGAAATCCTCCCCGCAGATTCCGTCAAGCCCGAAGACGCGTCTCTTATGGATTCTTCCAATGGGTCCGTGGAATCGGAAACCCCCGACGAGACAGAGCCAGAGGAAGACCATGAACCAGGGGAAGAGGGCAGGGGAGGGGAAGGGGAGTAGATTAGGAATGTGCGGCGGGACCGGGCGTATGCACGTGACATCTCGACGCAGATGAAAGAGGTATTTTGGTGTGCTTCAGGTTGAAGTCCATGTGCGCGATATTCTGACGCGTCAAGCCGCCCCTGCCATTTTCCCTCTCCCTTTTCCCTTCGCTTCTCCCTATATTTGCTGCCGTGTCACCGACCTTATTTCACGAGAGACATTTTAATCGTACGGCTTTCTCCTGGTGCCAGGAGGCGGGCAAAATAAATACCGGAGGGGAGAGTTGGAGCTTCCCACAGCACCTGATGCTTACCTGCGGTCAACTCCAGCAATTCTAAGTCCGCAACTTTGCGGCCAGCAATATCATAGATAAAGATGGAAACCGGGCCGCGTTGCGCGATAGAGAATCGAAGCACTGTTGCAGAGTTGAAAGGATTGGGGAAATTGCCGAACAGCGAGACCCTGTCAGGTAGCGGCTCCGAGTCCTCCGCTCCCTGTGATTCGGACATCGATAGCCTGAACGCAAAGCCGTCGCTGGGCCCACCGAAGGTGGTGTCGAAGGCATTAGGAGTGGCAAAATCGTAGGAGTAGGTGTATCCTGCCACATATATCTCGCCGCTGTTGGCAACCGCTATTCCATTTCCTTGCTCATAGCTGCTGGCCCCCACAAAGGTGCTGAATAACAGCGAATTTCCTTCGGGGGAAAATCTGGTAATGAAAACATCACAGCCGCTTATGCTTGCGTCATAAGGATCGACAAGAGGGAAACCGGGTGAGCCGGTATAACCGGTCACATAGGCGCTGCATGTACTGTCCAATTCGATGGCGTACGCAATTTCCTGGCGGGATCCGCCCAGATAAGTGCTGTAAACGAGAGAATTCCCGGCCGGTGCGAGTTTGGTTATAAAGGCATCGGTCTCGCCATTATATGAATTATCGTAGGCGTTGACGGTAGGAAAACCGGGCTGCTCCGTATATCCGCAAACGTAGGCGTTGTCCATGGCATCGACTTCGATATCGATGACGACGTCGCGCTCGCTAGTGCCGAGATAGGTGCTGTAAATGAGCTCATCGCCCGTTGCCGATAATTTGGCCACAAAAGCATCGGATTCACCGGCATGGCTATTGTCGTAAGGATTCACCCTGGGAAAGTCCCGTGACTCAGTCCATCCCCCAACGTAGGCATTGCCGTGTGAATCGCACGCGATCCCGAGTCCGATATCGCTGCCACCTCCGCCAATAAAAGTGGAGTAGACGAGAGAATTACCTGTGGAATGGAATTCGGATACGAAAACGTCGCCCCAACCGGAGCTTGTATCGTTTTGGCTGCTATCATAGGCGTTGAGTGTTGGGAAATCGGCCGAGCGGGTGCGCCCGACCAGAAATACGTCATTTGTGCTATCTAAGGCCATACCATACCCGACATCAATATCACTGCCTCCCAGGAATGTGCTATAGACGAGAGAATTGCCCATGGGAGAGAGTTTCAATAAAAAGGCATCGGCCACACCATTAAAAGTGGAATCATAAGGATTTGCAATCGGGAAATCGGCCGCTCCCGCATACCCCGTAATATAAGCGCATCCGGAGGCGTCAACCTCGATGTCCTCGCCAAAATCGGCTCCGGTATAGGGGTCAGCACTTCCAATGTAAGTGCTGTAAACAAAATGATCTCCCCTTGGCGAGATTTTTGTGACAAAGATATCTTCGTATTGCCCAAGAGAATCATCGAAAGGATCGACAATGGGGAAATCATACGACCTTACCATTCCCGTAACATAAGCGCAGCCTTTTGCGTCGATTGCGACGTCATTTGCCTCATCATTGGCGCAGCCCCCAAGGTAAGTACAGTAGACCAGTTCCGGGTCTATCACGAGCAGATGACTTGGGTCATAAGCCTCCGTAAGCTCGAAGCCGAAAGTATTCATGCCCCTCAATACGTATCTTCCCGCAATAACACGCTTTCGGCCGTCGATATCTTGATAGATGCACGGTGCCTTTTCGAACACCGGCCCAAATTCGGTCTTGGCCTTCAAATCGCCTCCAGGAGTCACTCCCAATTCATCTGCACCTTCGTACTTTATCAAGATGTCCGAGAAATCCGCTCCCGGGGTGACTATGAAATCATATTTCAATGACTTGCCGTCGCCATAATATCGCAGGTTGATACCGGGGTAAAGACCCCTATACACAACGGAAGAGTAATTCGGCGCATCCGTGTGCCACTTAGCGGGATCATTGCCGCGGAAGTAGTTACAGTTGTAGGGCAGGCGGTCTTCGCCAACCACAGCGACATGGGCGTTTGCCTCCAGGAACTGGGCCTTGATCAGCAGTGCTTCTATCTTGTGGTGCTGCAGGCCGGATCCGCTCGGCGTTTCCATCACCTCGGGTGAAGCCCCCCTTCCAAGCTCGTCGGCATTTCTGAAAAATAGACAGGCCACTTCGTTCCGGCAGAAATAGAGTATTGCCCCACCGGCCTCGGCTCTGAAGATGCTTCTCGTGTCCCACTGGCCGAGATTTTGGGTGAATGCCAAAGGCATGAAATTTCCCCCAGAGGAATCCCGGGGCCATTCAGTATATCGGTCAAAGCAGTCATATGAGGATACTCCATGGACTGGGTGAATCAAAATGATCAAGGTCACGACAGACGTAATGCGCCGCATGTATCGCCTCAACTCGCGGAAAGTCATGTAAGGTCAACCAATTTACTGCTGCTCTTCCTGTAGAATAGGCTTCTCTAATTAATATACTATTTATTATTATGCTTACAACCCCCTTTTCTTCATTTTTCCCCTCCCTTTTGCCTTCGTTTCGGCATATATTTGCCATAGTGTCACCGTCCGAATACAGGCTCTCCGTCTCCCTGACCCGCGGCGAGATTGCGCGGTATAATTTCCATCATATCCGCTATCTGCTTATATTGGATGCCATCGGCCTGGGTGTGTTGCTGGCCGGGGTATGCTTTTCGCTCGTCTATTCGGAGCCCGGCTCGCGCGGCACGCTGGAGATATTCATATTCTGGGGGGTGCTGCTGTTGGCGGTCGGCCTCTCGCAGCCGTTCATCCTCTTCCTGCAAATCTTCGTCTTCAAAACCCCAGCCGTCCTAACCCAGATGGAACTCCGCACCTACACCTTCGATGACGACGGGATTCATATCGATGTCGGCAACCGCACCGCCACCACGTTCTGGCCAAAAGTCAACGCCGTCAAAGATATAGGACGGCTCTTGCTCATATACACCAGCCCCAAGTTAGCTTACGTCATCCCCAAGCGGTATTTTTCGTCAAGCGACGACCGCAAGCAATTTGTGCGGCAATTACTGGGGCTGATAAAACGGGCGGGGTAGGGGCATCATACAGGGTGGCATGCTTCTTCCGACCCCCCGCAGGCGGAGAGGAAAAAGCATGTTGACTTGTTTTCCATCAGATTGCCACGCCCCGACATAGGATGTCGGGACTCGCAATGACCACGTTGTTTTGTTTTGCAATAAAAAAGCCGCTCGATTAATCGAGCGGCCTCAAATTCGTCAAGCTATTCTAAAAGACGTATCGCACACCAAAATACCCCTTGAGCAAATTCGGGTCGTTGGCATCGCCGCTTACGACCCCGACGAATCTCCCCTCGACAAAGCTATAGAAATGCTGGTTGAAGCGCCCTTCAAAGCCAAGCCCGGCGGCATACTGAACGAGGGCGTGAAGCCCGTTGGATTTCATGGTCACGGTACCGTCATCGTTCCTTCTTTCCTGCTTGGGGTCGAGAAAGTACCCTCCAATACCGCCGATGACATAGGTCGAAAAAGAGTTCGAAAAATCGAGCGGGCGGTATTTCTGGAAGAATCCAACTCCCAGTCCGGAATATTCGAACTTGGCCAGCCTGTAAGTCTTCAACGAGTCCGGCGTCCCCAGCGGACTATTCTCGACCAGCGAGCCCTCCTTGGTATACCCCACGCTCCACCTGTCAAGGTCGAACTGAGTTGTGAACCGAGAATCCGGGTCCCCGAACGTCAAAAGCACCCCCACGCCGAGGGCGTTAGCATACTTGTCCCCAGGCATGACCCCCGTGGCCCTGAGGCCAACACCGAAATGCCAATAATCAGCCGCAACCGCGTACCCCGATGCCAGAAGCATGATCGCCGCTATGCCAATGATTTTCCTCATCAACTCTCTCCTTTTTGCCGCCAACGGTCTAAATAATCGGTGCTAAATATAGTCTGTAATTTTCAAAATGGCAAGGGGCCAAAGCCGCAAAAAAATCCTTGCCTGGATGATTCGAGGCGTCCGTAAACGTACCAGCCAGTCCACGGAGCGGACATAATATGTCATGAACGATGAAGGGACGCAAGCGAAGAGTCATTCACCCGGAAGATACTTGTCGCCGACTCAGCTTATCAAGACCGAGCAGCTTCTTAAAAAATAACTTCCAAACCTCGATGACCGCCTCGAAGATGATTCTGCGGGACATCTTAGACGTGCCGGCCCGTCTCTCAATAAAGAGAATGGGGATCTCCTTGATCCGAAACCCGCCTCGCCAAACATAGAAATTCATCTCTATCTGAAATCCGTAACCGTTTGATTTGATTCTTCTTAGGTCGAGCCACTCGAGCACCTCGCGACGAAAGCATTTGAACCCGCCAGTCGGGTCCTTTATCGGCATCCCCGTAATGATTCGCACGTAAACCGACGCAAAATAGGAAAGAAGAAGCCTGCTGATGGGCCAGTTGACTATCGATATGCCGTTGCAATAACGGGAACCGATCACCAGGTCATTATCTTTTATCGCTTGCCGGAATTCCTTGATGTATTTGGGGTCATGGCTGAAATCGGCATCCATTTCCATGAAATACCCAATCTGTGGCAACGATAACCCATACGTAAAGCCATCGACATAGGCTGTCCCCAGGCCAAACTTGCCGGGCCTATTTAAGAGATGTATCCTCGAATTTTCGCGCCTCAGCTGGTCAACGATGGAAGCCGTCCCGTCGGGAGAGTTGTCATCGATTATCAAGACCTCGACATCGCTCCCCTGAGCCAGCACCTCGGAAACAATCAGCTCGATATTCTCCCTCTCGTTGTACGTGGGAATGCAGACCAGAATGTTCATCTGACTCTCGGAGATAATAAGTAGACTATTCCGCCGAAAGCCACCAGGCTCCAGTAGCTGACGAGGCGATCGGCCATGGTCGCTGCCCCGGCTACTGCGGTAGTCACCCCGGTCGATGACAGAAGTTTCAACATCAATAGCTCCACCAGTCCCAATCCCGCCGGCAAAAGCGGAATCGACATCAGAATGAGGGCGGCCTGCGAGATGAAGATGGCGGCCAAAAACCCGGCCTTTATTCCCAGGGCCAGGAAAACCAGGTAGAGGCGCAAAGCCTCGCATAGCCAGATTGCGGCCGTCATCAAGCTTAATATCGGAAGAAGGGACGGCCTCTTAAAAATGCCTGCCCGGAATGTCACCAGCTTCGGTCTCACCGATTCCGGTGCGAATCTTTCGATGAAAGGCAACAAGACCAGAACTATCACGAAAACGACCACGATTATTATCGTTAAACCGATTCCCCACTTCAGGTATGAACTTTCTCTGGTCCCTTTCAGCACGGCCCAGAAGAATGATCCTGAAAGCGCTACCAGGAGCGCTGTCACGGCCAGGTCAAGGACCCGTTCCGAAAGCAGGTTGCCAAGAGAAAGCGAGATTGGAACCGCCCTGTTTTTCTTCAAGAGATATGCCCGATATATATCGCCGATTCTGGCAGGCAGGATAGCATTGGCAAACCATGAGAGAAAGTAATAATGTGATAATGCGGCGCCGGGTACTTTCTGGCCGGAGGATTCGAGAAGCAGGCCCCATCGCGCCCCCCTGAGCGGCAGCGAGATGTAAAAGACCAAAGCAGCCAGAAATATCAACGCCCAATTGGCGCCGGCGATACTTGTCAGGGCTGCCCTGAGGTCGAAATTCTTCAGGAAAATGTAGATTACGATGCCGGCAACTACAAAGCCAATCAAACTTCTGAAACTGAGCAAGTTCCGCTTGATTCCAACCGGCTTGATTCCAACCGTCTCATCAGGAGAACCGCTCATCGGCACCCAGTATATGACTATTCATCCCGATTTGCAATACTAATGCCGAGACGCAAGATTTCGGGGTTGCCTTAATAACTGGCATTTGATAATCTTCTATCATGAGACGATTCAGCCACCTCTTGCTTGATGTCGAAGGCACAATCGTGCTCGACAAGCAATACACTCCTGTTCCCGGGGCGGTCAAATGGTTCAATTCTTTGAATAGGGCCCACATAAAAGCCAGGTTAGTAACCAACAATACCACCGAATCGCCGGAGGATTTCTATCGCATTCTACGGCAGAGGGGATTTCGTTTCGCAGAGAAAGATTTCTTTACCTGCCTTACAGAAGCCGTTGCCAGGATGAAAAGGCGCGGTGTCACAAGATGCCTGGTGCTGGCCAGGAAAACTGTCAAAAATTATCTCAGGCGCAACGGCATAAAGGCGGGCGGTCCAAACGGATCAGAGGCCGTCCTGGTAGGGCATGATCATGCTTTGACTTATTCAAAGCTCAACAACGCTGTAATAGCCATAGCCGACAACAGGGCGTTGCTATTTACTCTTCATAGAAACAGGCGGTTTGTCAACCTGAGGGGAGAAATCGCCCTTTCTGCCGGGCCGATAGCCGCCGCCCTGGAAAACGCCTGCCATGTGCGAGCCGAGGTTTGCGGCAAGCCGAATAAGCAGTTTTTCCTCGATAGTATAAGAGGCTGGGATGTCCCTCGGCATAGAATATTGATGGCCTCCGACGACCCATTTGCCGATCTTGTGGGGGCCAAAAAGCTTGGCCTGACAACCTGCTGGGTGCTGACCGGCTCTCAGCGTGACCCCAGGTCAATCAATCTAATTCAATCGAAGTTTCGGCCCGATTATATTCTCAAAAGCGTCGTGGATATTCCCGCATGAGCCTCTTAGGGTCGGCAGACCAGGTCTCGCGGAAAGCTTTTGAGAGATTCTCCGATTTTTACGACAATTCCTCGTTCATAAATAGCTATCTCGCAAGGTGGGACCGCGAGATAATCGCTCTTTCGGCGGAAGCGCCGCTGCTCGATATCGGTTGCGGCCCTGGCAGGCTGATCCATAAATTTGCCAGTTCAGGTTTCCGAGATATCGCCGGCGTGGATGTGACTCTCAGGGGTCTTCAGCTGGCCAAGGGCAGATTCGCACAGTCGCAGCTTGACGCCCCTCTGGCTCTGTGCGAAGCTCTGGCGGCAAACTTGCCGTTCCGCGAAAATTCATTCGCAACCATCGTCTTTTCCGGTGTCCTGCACCACCTGGAGAAGCCAACGAAAGCCCTGGATGAATCCTGGCGCATCCTCAAAGAGCGTGGAACCCTCATAATCGCCGACCCCTATTTCCCGCCATTAATGCGCCATTTCATCAATGCCGTCCTGAGCATTTATCCCGTTACCGGAGACCGCCGATTCTATGCGGTATCGAAAATGACCTCCCTGGCTCGAGGCGCGGGATTCCGAAAAAAGAAAATGATAAATATGCCGCTTGCCTATATATTGGTCTTTGAGAAATGCTCCAGCTCGGAATTATAGGCCTGCCACTTTCAGGCAAGACCACGGTATTCAACGCCCTGTCCGGCTCGCAGGCATCGGTGGGCGATTATTCGACATCCAAAGGCGCCAATATTGCCATCGTCAAGGTACCCGACCGGCGGCTGCAACGCTTAGCCGAGATATTCCAGCCTAAGAAAATATCTCACGCCGAAATAGAGTACATTGATATCGCCGGGCTGACTCGTGACGCCTCCTCGGACCGCAAGAAAGAGGCCGCCTATGTGCATCAGATCAGGCAGACAGATGCCCTCCTCCAGGTGGTCCGCTGTTTCGAAAATCCCAATGTCCCACACCCCGATGGCTCGATCGACGCTAAGCGTGACATATCGGAGGTCGATACCGAGCTGATGCTGGCCGATTTGGTGCTGGTCGAAAACAGGCTTTCGAAGCTTGCTCATCTCCTCAAGGTCGCCCATAAAGATCAGGATGAGGCCCAGCAGGTTGTTCTCGAAAAATGTCGGGCCGCCCTCGAACAGGGCACTCCCTTGAGGGCTCTTGATTTCTCCGAAAGCGATAAGAAGCTGCTTGCCGGGTATCGCTTCCTGACACAGAAACCGATGCTCTACATCTTAAACCTCGACGAGAAGCAATGCGCCGATTACGACCGTTGGGAGAAAGAATTCTCGTTTGTGTTAAGTACGCCTCGGAGCTCCCTGGCCCATATCTGCGCGCTCTTGCAGATGGATATAGCCGCCCTCGAGAACGCCGAGAAATCGGAGTTCATGAAAGAACTGGGCATCGACGAGTTGGCATCGGACGCGCTAATCAAGAAATCGTTTGCTCTTCTCGGCCTGATCGCTTTTCTGACCGGGGCCGCGGCCGAGGTCCATTCCTGGCCGGTTGCCAGAGGGACCAATGCCTACCAGGCCGCTGGCCAGGTCCACAGCGATATGCAAAAGGGCTTCATCAAGGCCGAGGTCGTCACTTTCGATGACCTCGACCGCCTGGGAAGCTGGGCGCACGCACGTGACGCCGGCAAGCTCCACATCCACGGCAAAGATTATGTCGTCCAGGACGGGGATGTAATATTGTTCAGGTTTAATGTGTGATATTCTGTTGATACCTGATGAAAAATGAATTATCCTATGCTATCCATGGACGAAGTTTATTAAGGGGAACCGATGCTGATGCTCCTAGACGCCAAAATCCGATTCCGCACCTTCACCCTGGAGCTTAGAAAGCGCCCGGTGCCCAATAGCTACCTGGTCGTCTTCGCCGGCGGCACCGATGTCGATTCGGGAGGCTGGGAGACCGCCTCCGGCGACCGCAAAAAGCTCGAAGGCGAATTCAAATTCATGTGGAACCCCTTTGATGCTCCATCGAACAAAAAAGGGGAATACGTGCTCAAATTTGAGTCCGACGACCGCCAGGAGAAGTTTCGGGCCTGGCTCGAGAGCCAGATGAAACAGTACGGCGGCATAAGAGAATAGTGGGTTTATTGGTATTGGTTAATGTTGAATTCTGGATACGATGAACGGGAGGAAATTTGGCAGACGGAATGACTAAGCAGGATCCCCAGGAGCCGGGGATTCTCGATAAGGACAAAATCGCCTCCACCCCGCTGGCGGTTTTGCCGATCAAATCAGCCGTGGTGTTTCCATCGCTGGTGATGCCCCTCATGATTTCTGAGGCAAGGTATGCCAAGCTCATCGATGATTCTCTGATGGCCGGAGAGCCGATAGTCTTGATGACCCAGAAGGACCCCGAGGAGGACTTTCCCGGGCCCGAGGGGCTTCATGATGTCGGCACCGTGGGATCGATTCTGAAAATGCTGCGTTTCCCCGACGGCTCCGTGCGCTTCCTGGCTCAAGGGTTATCGAGAGTCAAGGTCGTGGAATACACCGAGCTTGAACCCTATCTGCGCGCCAAAGTGAACCCCATAGACGAAATGTCGGAGCAGACAGTCAAAATGGAGGCCCTGGTTCGCAACATTCTCGAGCAGCTTAAAAAGGTCGTGCAGTTGGCGCCATATCTTCCCGATGACCTCCAGGTCTCGGCCATGAACACCGATGATCCCTCCAAACTGGCCGACCTGATCGCCTCCAATTTGAATCTGACTGTGGCGCAGAAGCAGGAGATACTGGAAACATCCAACGTGGCCGAAAGACTGAAGAAGCTGACGACTCTGATTGCCAAGGAAATTGAAGTCCTGGAAATGTCCAAGAAAATCCAATCCGAGGCCGCCAGCGAAATGGGAAAGTCGCAAAGGGAATATATCCTCAGGGAGCAGCTCAAGGCCATTCAGAAAGAGCTTGGAGAGACCGATGAGCGCGTCGTGGAACTCGAGGATTTCCGCAAGAAGATCGATGACGCCAGGATGCCGGCCGAGGCCAAAGAGGCGGCGGAAAAGGAACTGGATCGACTCTCCAAAATGAGCCCCTCGGCCGCCGAATATACTGTCAGCCGCACCTATCTCGACTGGCTTGTAACGCTTCCCTGGTCGGTTGCCACGCAGGATTTATTGGATATCAAACAGGCGGAGAAGATTCTCAACGAGGACCATTATGATTTGGAAAAGGTCAAAGAACGGATATTGGAATATCTCGCCGTGCGGAAACTGAAATCTCAGCTCAAAGGCCCGATACTTTGCTTCCTCGGCCCTCCGGGCGTCGGCAAGACCTCGCTGGGGAAATCCATCGCCAGGGCCATGGGCCGCAAGTTCCACCGAATATCGTTGGGCGGCGTTCGCGACGAGGCCGAAATCAGGGGCCACAGGCGCACCTATATTGGAGCTTTGCCGGGACGAATCATTCAAGGTCTGCGCAAGGCCGGTTCCAATAATCCGATATTCATGCTCGATGAAGTCGATAAGATCGGCCAGGACTTCAGAGGCGACCCCTCGTCGGCGCTGCTGGAGGTGCTCGACCCCGAGCAGAACAACACCTTCTCCGACCACTATCTCGATGTCGTCTTCGACCTCTCCTCGGTGATGTTCATAACTACCGCCAACATGCTCGAGACTATACCTCCCGTCCTGCTGGACCGCATGGAAGTTATACAGCTGACCGGCTACACCGACATGGAGAAACTCGAAATCGCCAAGAAGTATCTTATTCCCAGGAATCTCTCCGATCATGGCTTGACGCACGATCGCCTGGCGTTTAAGGATGAAGCCATTAAGAAAGTCATCAACGATTATACCCGCGAATCGGGATTGCGCAATCTGAACCGTGAAATCGGAACCATTTGCCGCAAAGTGGCCAGGCGCGTCGCCGCCGGTGAGATAAGCGACATAAAAATCGACGCCCAGAAGGTCAGGGAGCTTCTGGGGCCGGAACGATTCTACCAGGAAGTCGTGGAGCGGACATCACATGTCGGTGTTGTCCCCGCGCTTGCCTGGACATCCGCGGGCGGCGAGATACTCTTCGTCGAAGCCACCAAGATGCCCGGCAAGAAAGGCCTGACCCTCACCGGTCAGCTTGGCGATATTATGAAGGAATCAGTCAGAGCGGCACTATCATATCTGCAGTCGCACCAGGAACAGCTTGGCATCCCGAATTCGGAATTCGAAGAGCATGATTTTCATATTCACGTGCCGGCCGGGGCCACTCCCAAAGATGGGCCATCCGCCGGTATCACAATGTGCACGGCGCTGGCTTCGGTGCTAATCAACAAGCCGGTGATACCCAATCTTGCCATGACCGGCGAAATCACGCTCCGTGGCGACGTGTTGCCGATTGGTGGTATCAAGCAGAAAGCGCTGGCTGCTTATCGCGCCGGAATCAAAAAGGTCATTCTTCCCAAACGAAATGTGAGCGACCTGGAAGAGGTGCCCGCGGAGATAAAATCGAAAGTAGAGTTTATTCCCGTCGAGAGGGTGAGCGAGGTCCTCTGGCATGCGCTGGGGCTGAAGATGGCCGATGATAAGAAGAAACCGACCGCCAGGAAACAGCGCGAAAAGAGTGCGAGAGCAAAGAAAATGGCAAAGTAGGTCGGTAGCTTGTCCTACGGACCCGTAGTGGCTGCCGACATTATAATTTTCAATGAAAAGAATCGTGGTGCCGTCAACTCCCCGTAGTTAAAGTCGCTCTCATGTAAGGTTCCAGGTGCCGTCAGGTCCTCAGACCTGACGGTTTCGCTTGGGTGGCAGACGCCCTCGTCTGCCCCTTGGCTTCTAAAATGACGGGCACAATAAATTGTGCCCCTACCGCAATTGGGGTGCCGTCAACTCCCCGTAGTTGACGGCGTTCTCATATAGGGTTCCAAGTGGCCTCGGGTCCCCCGTGCGGGTCCGTATGGACGAACCTGACGGCAGCCGTCGTGTCAGGTCTCCGTACCTGACACTATTGGCCGGCAGGTGTCCTCGTCCCCCGCAGGAAATCCCTTGACTTTCAAAGCCGACCCATTAGCATATATTGGAGATTATTCCGGGAGGCTTTATGCCGCGCTCTCTTGGCCGCATTACGATTATATGTTATTTCTGTTCAGCATCCATTTCTTTGGCTGCGAATGACGAGATGGCATCGCGCTCTCTGGGCGATTTCATTCAATATCCCAATCCCAATGCAACGGACTTAAATGAGCCGGTCTTTGACTCCTCTTTTTTCCCGGTGCTGACAGATTGGGGTCAAGAAGTATATGTCTCAGATACTACTATGGGATTTTTCGATCCCCGCATTGTAATCGGCGATACTGTATTACATGTATTTGGAGAGGGTCGCCTTCAACCTATTCACTTTAAAAGCTATGACAATGGGGATACATGGCAGTTTTGGGCTAATTACCATGATTCAACGATAGGCGGCTCTTCGGGGACAGTAAATGCTTATTGCGAGGATAATAGACTTTATGCAACTTGGAATGGACTGAGGAATGACATGTCATTTGTCTGCTTTAGAAGCAGCACCGATGGAGGGCAGACCTGGCCCATAATCAGGGAGCTTAAGGTCAATCCCAATTGGGGTAGCGCTCGACACAGCAACGTCTCCGGCCACGGGGATACGGCCTTTGTGAGCTTTGTGGAGGGAATCAGCTTTGACTCCCTTGCCTGCTGGCGCACGACAAATCTGGGAAGCATCTGGACAAACAGGCATTTTATCACCGGCTCGTGGGGAGATTCCTATCCGCCTTCCATCTGCTATGCGGCTGGGGTTGTCCATATAGCCTTCCAAAAAGTCTGGGACCATCAGGATGATATCTTCTACCTTAGAAGTACAGATTATGGCCTAAGCTGGAGCGACCCGGTGCTTCTGGGTTTTGATGACGGCAATCATGGCCAGTTTCCTGAGCTTTGGGCCGATTCTCTGGGAAATGTAGCTGTTTGCTGGATGGACTATCACGGTTCTCCTTATGCCTGGACAGGGGGGATCTGGTGCCGGATAAGCCATGATTATGGCCAAAGCTGGCCCGGATTTTATCTGCTCAATGATGATTACCTTGGGTACGCAGGCACCACAGTGGTAGTAGAAATTGATTATCTGGCGGTTGGCTGGGTCTCAAGCAACTCTCCCCCTATAGTGCATGTCAGAGAAAGCACAGATGGCGGGGAAAGCTGGGGGGATGACCAGGCGGTTGCTCAGGGCACTTGCTATGCTCCCAGGCTGGCCAAAAAGGGAAGTGACCTATACATCATCTGGCGAGAGACGGAGTATTTAAGGCCCGATTTCTATGTAAATTTTATAAAGTTCATGAGAAACGACCTCAGAGTAGGTATTTCCTCGCCTGAGGCAAGCATAGAAGATGAAGCTGGGACAGGACTTTCTGTTTATCCCAATCCCTTTAATTCATCCGCCACAATCACATTAAACAGTGTGAAAGGAGGTGAAAGGGAGATAGCAATATATGATATCAGGGGTGCGTTAGTTAAGAGCATTTGTCTTGGGAAAGAAGAGCAAAAAGCAACCTGGGACGCCACAGACAACTCCGGGCAAAAAGTATCGAGTGGATTGTATTTTGCAAAGGCAATTGCCAATACGCGCGTAGCCCATGCGAAGCTCTTGTATTTGAAATGAGGCCGCTGTAGGTCGGCAGCTTGCTGCCGACGTTTCTATAACCCATGAAAAAAATAAGGTTAGACGCGGAAATCTACGCTCAGGAAGGGCGTGCCTGCCACGTCACGATTTGCTCCTTCGATGCTCAGCCAATATTCACAAATGACGCCTTCACAATTCATTGCATGGGGCTGTTGGAGTCATTATGTCAGAAATATCAATTTTTCATATATGTCTATTGTTTCATGCCGGATCATTTGCACATGGTGATTTCGGTCAGGGGCGAGAAATCAATCTTAGATTTGGCCCGGGCATTTAAAAGCAAAGCTACGATCGATTCCAGGCAATACGGTTTCGAAGGACGTATTTTTCAACCCAGATTCTATGACCATTTCGCCAGAACGATGGAAGATCTCGAGAACGAAATCAACTATATCCTGCTAAACCCAGTGCGAAAAGGATTGGCTGCTGATATTCATGATTACGCTTATAGCAAATGCTTTATTTAATTGTCGGCAGCAAGCTGCCGACCTACGGGGCGTCTTCAAAACCTTCCACGCCATTTGACTTTCCCACTGTTTTTCTTATAATCTTCTTGCAATGATAAATGCATTAAGAGGCAAATCCATTGCCATCCTCGGCTACGGTTCCCAGGGGCGGGCCCAGGCGCTCAATCTTCGAGATTCTGGAATCAAGCCAGTTATAGGATTACCGTCCCAAAGCCGCTCGCGCAAAAGCGCGCGCCGGGATGGCCTGACCGTAACCTCCCCTGAGACCGCCATCAAAAATGCCGACATAATCTCGGTTCTGCTTCCCGATCATCTGCATAAACGGTTCTTCGATGAACTGCCGACAAAACTCGTCTCCGGCAAATCATTCATCTTCGCGCATGGCCTCTCCATCGCCTTTCGTCTGGTGCAACTCGCCAGGACGAGCGATATCATTCTCGTGGCGCCGCATGGGCCGGGTGTCAGAATCAGGGAGCTTTATCTATCTGGAAAACCGTTCACCGCCTTCTGGGCCGTCGAGAACGACGCCTCCGGCAAGGCATCGCAAATCGCCCGCGCTTATGCCTCCGCCATAGGATGTCCACCTCGAGGCCTGTTCAAGACCACATTCCACGATGAGGCAGTAGGCGATATTTTCGGCGAGCAGGCCGTTTTATGCGGGGGATTGGTTGGCTTGCTCGAAAGCGGTTTCGAGACGCTTGTCTCGAAGGGGTTCTCGCCCCAGGATGCCTACCTCGAATGCATTTATCAGATCGATCTGATAGTCGACCTGATAAAAAAGCACGGTCCGGCCGGCATGTTCGCGCGAATCAGCAAGACTGCAGCCTTCGGCTCGTTTCGCAGTAAGGGTCGTTTGTTCGATCGGGATATGCGCCGCAAGATGAATGCGCTTTTTGGAGAGATTGAAAACGGCCTGTTTGCTAGAGCCCTCATGCGCGAGAGCGCCGCAGGTATGAAGACGTTGAAAAGCGACATTTCGCAAGCCAGGCGCTCGAAACTCCAGAGAGCTCATGACAACTTGCAGCGAAAATTAGCCAGATTCTAAACCGCCTGCTTTCCACTCAAGCTTTCTATGTCAATTCTCACAATGTAAATATCGGCTACTCGATCTTCGCGATATGTGAAGTTCCTGTCGGTATAATGAGCCATGATAATATCCAGGGCTCGGCATTTCTCGTCGTAATCGTCAATAATGAATGCCTGGCCTGCACCCATGACGCTCTTGTATCTAAATCCCCATTCGCAGGCTACGTCATTGATCGCCATCTCGTGATCGATATCGATCTCGAAACAGACCCTGTTATTTTTCCTGATGATTTCAAGTTTGCGGCCCGTCCTGGCGCAGTGGAAGAATATCTGGCCATCATGATACCCGAAATTCACTGGCACGATATACGGTTCATCGCCATCGGCGAATCCAATATGGCAGACCTCGGCCCGTCTAATAATATCTTCGATTTTCGCTGTGTCTTTTATCTCTTTGTCTTGTCTTCGCATAATTTTCCAATTCTATTAGTATCTTTCTTTGCATTATGAAGATAATGGGAAATTCAACAATTGTAAAGCATGCCCCCTTGACTTAAGGGTAATAGGATTCTATTTTGGTGAAATGTGCTATTGGCCTGAAGAATCTTGCGTGCTCGTGTACCCGGATAATTAGAAGAGAGCGGGATAGGATGGAAGGCTCCAAGGAAAAACCAGATTTATCAGCGCTGAGAATTAGTCGCGAGGACGGCTTCGAGTCTCGCGGCCGCAAACGAGCGATCAGAAATCTGCTCTGGGTCGGGATACCCGCTATAGTCATAATCGCTCTCATCGTTATCCTTTCCGGTATTTCTTCCATTAAGGAAGTGAGAACGGGCGCTGTCATGCTTCTAACCAGGGCGCAGGCTCAAACTTCGTTGAGCGCCACCGGCTATGTCGTCGCCGAGCGCAAGGCTTCCGTGGCCTCAAAGGGCACGGGACGGCTGGAATACCTGGCTGTCGAAGAAGGAGATGAAGTCAAGAAAGGGCAGGTGATCGGACGGCTGGAGAATTCCGATATCGCGGCCTCTCTGGATCTGGCCAAAGCCAATTTGGAACAGGCCCGCGCCGAAAGCGCCGAAGCCACTCTCGAATACAACCGTCAGAGTCAGCTTCTGGCGACAGGGTCGACGACCCGGGCCGCCTTCGAGACCAGCCAGGCCAGGTATCTGAGCTCGGTTGCCGCCGTCAAATCGGCCCAGGCCGCGGTAAAGTCAGTCGAAGTGGCCTTTGAAAACACGTATATCCGGGCCCCCTTCGACGGCACCGTGCTCACCAAGCACGCCGACGTCGGCGAAATCGTGGCTCCCTTTGCCTCATCGGCCAGTTCCAGGGCTTCCATCGTCGATCTGGCCGATATGAGCTCCCTCGAGGTCGAAGCCGACGTCTCCGAGTCAAACATTCAGAAAGTCATTGTCGGACAAGCCTGCGAAATAATTCTCGATGCCTATCCATCCGTTCGATACGAAGGATATGTCAAGAAGATTGTCCCGACCGCGGATCGTTCTCGGGCCACAGTTATGACTAAGGTCGCATTTAACAACGTCGACAAGAACGTTCTGCCGGAAATGAGCGCTCGCATCAATTTTCTGCAGGCGAATACTCCTCCAACAATCCAGAATGACTCTACAGTCACCGTACCCAACGCGGCTCTGGTAACGAAAGGCGGTCAACAGTTTGTATTTGTGGTCGATAATAATCGCGCTGTGGAATTGCTTGTCACCCCGGGAAGAAAACTTGGAAACGTCAGCGAGATTTTGAAGGGTGTGACTCCCGGCCAGAAAGTGGTCCTCTCTCCCGCTTCCAATGTCAAGAACGGCGATAAAATCAAGGTCATCGAATAAAGCCAGGAAATGCCGGAGACGCTTGTAAATATCTCGGGAGTTAGCAAGAGCTATTGGCGCGATAGCCTCAGGATACCGGTTCTGGAAAATATCAGCCTCGAGGTCAACGATGGTGACTTTCTGGCCTTGATGGGGCCGTCGGGCTCGGGAAAGACAACTCTCCTGAATCTCATAGGCGGAATCGACAAACCTTCTTCGGGAGATATATATGTCGGCGGCGTTCCGATTAATCGCTTGAACGAATCGGCTCTTGCCGGATGGAGAGCCCGCCATATAGGATTTGTGTTCCAATTCTATAACTTGATGCCGGTCTTAACCGCCTTTGAAAACGTCGAGCTTCCATTGCTTCTGACTGGTCTTTCGCGTAAGGAACGCCGCAAGCATGTCGAGCTGGTGCTTTCTGTAGTCGGCTTGCAGGATCGCATAAAGCATTATCCCAGGCAGCTATCGGGTGGGCAGGAACAGAGAGTCGCCATCGCCCGCGCCCTTGTCACCGACCCCACATTGATATTGGCCGACGAACCCACCGGCGATCTTGACAAGAATTCGGCTGAGGAAGTCATGGGTCTCCTTTCAGGGCTCAACTCCGAATTCGGAAAAACCATAATCGTGGTTACGCATGACCCCAGGGCCGCCGGGAAAGCCAGAATCCATAGGTATCTCGACAAGGGAGAGCTCGTCTAAGCGGTGTGGGTTGTAAAGCTGATATTGCGAAACGCCGGGCGCCACAAGCTGAGAACAGCCCTCACCGTGCTCGGTCTGGCGATCGCCACTTTGGCTTTTATTGTCATCAAAACACTCATCAGCTCTTATTATGCCAGCGCCGAGATTCTCCCTCCAGATCGCCTCATCGTGCGTAACGCGGTCTCCATAATTTTCGATCTCCCCTTCGCCTATAAGGAAAAAATCGAGAGGGTCGATGGTGTCACCAGAGTCGGCTATGGCAACTGGTTCGGCGGACTCTATAACAACGATCCCAAGAATTTTTTTCCCAACTATGCGGTGGGGCCGGGTTATTATCTCGATATCTATTCCGAATATGTCCTGCCCCCGGACCAAAAGATACAATACTTGAATGAAAAAAAAGCCGCCATTGCCGGGCAGGGTCTCGTTAACCGCTTCGGGTGGAAAGTTGGCGACCCCATCCGTCTGACCGGCCAGATCTTTCCGGGTGACTGGGACTTCATCTTGCGCGGAATATACAAAGGCAATGAGCCGGGAGTCGATGAGACCTCATTCATCTTTCACTGGGAATACTTCGATGACAGGGTCCGCGAAATGTCTCCCGAAGTTGCGGGGAGAGTTGGATGGTTCGTCGTCAAGATCGCCGACCCGTCCCAGGCCCCTGTCATAAGCTCTTCGATTGATGAGCTTTTCAAAAACTCTCCCGCCGAAACCCTCACCGAAACCGAAAAGTCATTCAGTCTCAGTTTTCTGGCGCAGATGGATACCATTATTCTGGGCCTGAGGATAATGAGCTATTTGATAATCGGGGTCATACTGCTTGTTCTGGTCAACACTATGGCCATGAGCGCCAGGGAACGGATATCGGAATATGCCGTGCTCAAAACCCTGGGGTTCAGGCCGTTTTATCTTGCCGGTCTCATAACTGGAGAATCCCTCCTGATCGCTTTCTCGGGCGGGGTTCTCGGTCTTCTCCTGACTTTTCCCGTTCTGAACGCCATCTCGCGTGCCCTTCACGGATTTTTCAGCGGCTTCATCGTACAGGAATTCACCATAATCCTGGCAGCGATTCTCGTCTCACTGGTTGGATTTCTGGCCTCCATTTTTCCCATCTACAGGGCCATGAGGTTGACTATCGTCGAAGGCCTCAGGAACGTCGGGTGACTCCTTGATGGTGCCGCTGAAATACTCGCTGCGCAGCCTTCTGGCCCGCCGCATGACGATGGCCTTGACCGTCTTCGGCGTGGTGCTGGTAGTCTTCGTCTTTGCGGCCGTTCTCATGCTTGCCGGCGGGCTCAAACGAGCCCTGGTCGCATCCGGCAGCGATGAGAACGCCATCGTCATCAGGGAATCATCCAATACTGAAATCCAGAGCTTTATTACCCGGTACCAGGCCGGCGTAATCCAGGCTATACCGGATATCGCTCTCGATGCCTCTGGCAAGCCCCTGGTAGTCGGCGAGGTGGTTGTGCTCATCACGAAGAATAGGCGAAACACCAATACCCCTGCCAATATCATGGTCAGGGGCGTTGGCCCGCTGTCCCTTTCAATCCATAAGGGCATCAGAATCGTAAGCGGACGAATGCTTGAATTTGGCAAGACCGAAATTATTGTTGGTAACCGCATCCGCGACCGGTTCGAAGGTTGTGAACTTGGAAATACGATCACATTCGGCATGACCGATTGGACAATCGTCGGTGTCTTCGATGCCGACGGGGCTTCATTTGAATCCGAGACCTGGGGCGATGTCGATCAGCTTATGCCCGCCTTTGGACGTCCCGTATTTTCGTCAATGACGTTTCGCATGAAGGACCCGGCTCTTTTCGCCCAAACCCGGGACAACCTCATGGCCGACCCGAGAATGACCGTGGATATCAAGCGCGAAAAGCAATATTACGACGAGCAGTCGCACACTACAGCCGCCTTTATCAGCGTCCTGGGGACTGTAATCAGCATCGTCTTTAGCCTGGGAGCCATAATCGGGGCCATGATCACCATGTACGCCGCCGTCGCTAACCGCACCGTCGAGATCGCCACCATGCGGGCCCTCGGCTTCAGAAGACTCAGCATCCTGCTGGCGTTCCTGCTGGAGTCGATCGCCATCTCTATCATTGGCGGCGTTATCGGGCTCTTGGCGGCATCGGCGCTGCAAGCGGTTAGTGTCTCGACCATCAACTGGGATACCTTTTCCGACTTGACCTTCCGGTTTGACCTGTCTCCCGATATCATCGCCGTCGCCATGATTTTTTCGCTTCTCATGGGCTTGCTCGGGGGATTCTTGCCCGCGGTTCGCGCCTCTCGCATAAGAATCGTCGAGGCCCTCCGCTCTGAATAAGGCGCTCCTGTTTGCGGGAATCGGTCGGACTTCTCTATTGCGGAAAATTCACGCTCATCATGTTCAGCCCCGTCACCGCAACCTCGTAACCTGTTTTGCATTGCTTGTTGATTATATGGCCGGATTGATCGAGAAATTCGATACTCAGATTATATTTGCCGGGCCTGATTTCGAAATCGCCGGCATAAATTTTCCCCGGCAGTAACCGGGAGCATCTCAAATCGGCATTTTCGGAAACGTCGCTCCCGACGTCAATGGCGGCCTTCTTCAGCCAGCCTTGAACTCCCCCGGTATCCGCTTTTTTCTTCAATTGGTGGGTTGCTAATCCCTTGGCCACGGCCCGCAGCACCGATCGCACATAAACAAGCGATTTCTTGGCCTCGAATGTCTCCTCGGCAACTTTGCCAACGTCTTCCAGCAGCCTCAGCTCGCCCACGAATTGCGAATCGGCATATACCCTGATGGTCGTGATTTCGCTTGGCCGTTGGACTATCTTGGGAATGGCGAACTTGAAATAGTAATCCGCCTTCACAGGCAACGGAAGATGCCCGTACTCGACATCCTTGTTCTCCGAATCGGTATAAAGCACTTGAACCAGCCCCAGGTCCTTGTCTGTCCTGATTCGTAGATTGATTGCCTCTTTGACCGGCGATAGACCGGCCAGGGCGATTACGCTGAGAACGGCCCCGCTGTCCGATGAATATTTAACATCGGGCATGGGAAAATTATAAATATCGGGCTGAGTTTGAAAAGCTTCCTGCAACAGCTCGTAGTCTATCCGCGCATCGTCGTACTTTCCCTCGGCGGCGTAAATATGCATGCTCAGATAACGCGCCAGGGCATCGTTATTGAACCGCACCTTCGCCGGCGAGTAATCAACCTTCTCGTCTCCGGAGTCTCCGGCCGCACCGCGATTCAGTGTTTGTGCCGCCCCCAAATACTTCTGTTCAAGGAGATCGAGCTTCAGATTCGCGCGTCTGATTTCCACAAAGGCGTCATCGAACTTATCCAGGGCAGCGTAATTGAGCGCCTTGACCAGGTTGGAGTAGAGAACCTCGTAGTCCTCGCCCGAATACTCGAGAACGTTGTCATTCAGAAGAATTGACGTCGCCGCACGCGAGATGCTCCTGGTGAAAAGCTCCTCGGCGGCGTTCTCCGCCTCTGTCAGCCTGGCGTTGCTGCTGTCATATTCCGACGCATAATGATATAGAGCCCCGGAATCGAGATAGTATAGAAAGCGGTCTTTCTGAGAAAAATCCCCTTTCGTCCTGGCTTCCTCGAACTTCTCGATAGCGGCTTCGTAGTTGCCCGACTGCAAGCTGCGCGTTATCGGCTCGTAGAACTTGGTTCGGGTGGCCACGGAACCACATGCAGCAATTATCAAAAACGAAAGCAGTATCCGAAGAGTCTTTCCGGATACTGCTCTGGTTATTACCATTTCACTTTGCCCTGAGAGATCCCCTTCTTGATTTCCTTGCTGCCGATCCAGGCCTTCTCATTTGTCTCCAGGTTCACGAGCTCGAAATCGGTCTGATAAAATATCGTCCGCTTACCCTCGATCTCATCGGTGATTGTCTTGACCGAGCCCAGAAGGATAAAATCGGCCCCTATCTCCTTGCCAAATCGCTTCATGGTTTCTTCCGATGCGTTGTTCTGCTGGTCCATCCGCTCGTCGCGTATCTCGCCGCGCTGCTCCCGGCCGGCCACGAACTTGACTTTGCCGGAATTGATCAATTCCCGCTCGAAATCGGTCGAGAAAACCTCGGTGTCGATATGCTCGCTGCTCATGTTGCGTATGGTCCCCACGGTAACCACCGGCTTTCCCCCCTTGGCGGCGATAAAATCTGTCAGCCAGACTTTTGCCAGGCAGTCCGATACCATCTCCTGCGCCACCAGGCGGGCGTCGGTGTCGTTCCATTGGCCGCTTAGATCGGTCACGGATTCGGCCGGCAGCCGGCTCACCTGTCTCCCCGAACTGCACGCCAGCAGTATCAATGCCGGCAATAATAGAATCGTCCTCTTTCTCACATCTCCTCCTCTTGTTCGACTTCTTAGTTTGTCCATTAATATCTCAAACTATTGTATATTATTCGCCCCCTGTCGCCAGGCGTAACGCCCCGGCAACCATATTTAGTATCGAATAATATTATTCTCTCGTCATTTTCACAATAGGCGAATTGTTGCCTCGATGAGCACCGCCTTACCGCAAGAAATCCACAATGCCATACAGGTCGGCTTACTGCGGCGGCTCTTGCGCCAAGAGAAATGTCTTCCCATCCGAAAATTCTCTTACAATTGTGGGAATTATCAGCTATATTACTCTTGAATTCCGAATCTCCTTCAAAAGGAGCGATTGTGTGAGTCCGAGCAGCCCGAATACTTCTTTTGCCATCATCGTCTCTATCATTGCGTCAATCGCATTGAGCGGTCATGATGCCCCTGCCCAGGAGTGGTTGCCTCCTGCCCGTATCCACATCGGCGGCGGCCATTACCCTGCCCTTACAGTGAACGGCGACACGATGCATTGCGCTTATACGCGCGGCCCAGGCAGGGCTAAAATAACCTACATGAGAAGCCTCGACGCGGGATTTACATGGAGCGCCGATATTGTCTTGAATGACACCATAAACTTTACCAATGCGTATTATCCCAGATTTTTGATAAACGGTCCAAAGATGATGGCGTTATGGTATGAGGCCTCGTCCGTAGGCCAATTGGGAAATCTTACCTATTCTGTCTCGACGAACCGGGGAAACACCTGGGGTTCCCCGCAGCACGCCCTGAACCCCGGCTTATTGGATGTTTACCTTTTCTCAGCGGCCTCGGTTGACTCCACAGCGAACATAATCTACAGCCGGCTGGTTTGGCCCCAGATGGGTTTTTTCCTCACCCGCAGCACCGATTTCGGGCGCACTTGGTCCTCGCCCAGTAGGTTGTTCTGGGCGGAGGAAACGAGCTTTTCGGACATGGAGGCGTGGGGCGATACATTCCATTTTGTCTGGTCGGGGAACTTTGCGGAAGGGGTGAATTGGGAGGTCTATTATATCAGAAGCGTTGATCGCGGAGCGAATTGGACCCTTCCAGAGACTTTGACCGCTCCGGGGGGCATGGGGGCACGCGACCCGGCCCTATCCATTAACGAGAATGGGAGGTTAACACTTGCTTGGATCGATTTCCGATACGCGCCTCCGGGCTGGGTCGCGGACATCTTTTTTGCCAGAAGTACCGATCAGGGGGAAAGCTGGCAGGATGAGACCCAGCTTACTTTTCTCCATCAGGACGCTTATCCCGATATCTTTTATAGCGCAGACACCATTCATATAGCCTTCGAGAGGCACGATGCGCCCATAAGGGAGATCTGGCAGATAGGAAGCACTGATGATGGGGCGACTTGGGGGGAGGAGACCGAACTTGACTTAGACCCGGCGGACTCTCACGACCCCAGGGTGGCATACTCGAATGGAAGAACTTATGTCATCTGGCCTGATGACCGCGATAACCCCGATACGACTGTTTACGGCGGGCTTTATTTCTCTTATTATCCTTATGAACCCGACGCCGTAGTTGAAGGCGAGAACATTCCTGAGACATTCAGCCTTGAGGCTTATCCCAACCCATTTAATTCATCAGTTGCAATAACGTACTCCAGCCCGAAAGGAGGTGAGATAGAGATATTTGACATCAAAGGCCAATTGCTCAGGACATTTTTCACAGGAGGTGAAAATGAGGGGAGAATAAAATGGGACGCCACTGATGCATCCGGCAAAAAGGTATCAAGCGGGATATATTTTGCCAGAGCAGAGACGTCCCAAAGCTCTCAAGTTGTTAAACTAATCTATCTAAAGTAATTTCGTGAAGGGAAGATGAAAAGGATATTTATTACAGCAATAATAATGATAGGGCTGCTTGAGGCCGCAATAGCCTTTGCCGGCTGGAGCGAGGACATACGTCTTACCTATCGCGGCTATGAAATCCACCCCCAGGTAATTGCCCGCAACGATACCGTGCATGTGGCTTGGCATCAGATTGCTGGAGATATGCATATCTCCTATAATCAGAGCCGAGATGGCGGGGAGCACTGGGAAGGTGTTTGGGACCTTGAAGATTTAGGCCACCACGGCTCCCGACTTAGCCTGTCTTTGGATTCTGCTGGCATTTTTATCGGCTGGTTTGACATAAATACGAATCCTGTCAATTGGGTATCCAATATAGCCTTCTCAGCTTCATCAGATGGCGGAGTCTGGTCATCCCCACGTTACGTATACCCCGACACGCTGCGCGATCATCCCAACCGGGCCCTGAGCATCATTAATAATTTGGATTCAATCTACATAGTCTACAACGGCGCTGAGAATGATTCGACCGGCAACAATCCCATTAATTTTCTTTTTTCATCAGACAGAGGTCAGACGTGGAGCCAGGAAGTCACTATTGGTCACACGCTTTATTATACAAATCCCCTTCAGATCGCCAAGTGCGGCGGTCTGCTTTACATAGTTTGGTCAGGTGACTGCCCTCCGATTATCTTTAATCGGGAAGTAATCGGGGCAATTAGCCGTGATGGCGGGCAATCCTGGTCCGAGCCCTTTCTTATTTCGTCAGAGGACCGTTTTGTGGCCCAGCATTCCTGCGTGGCCTGCGATGAGGAAACTGGGTATTTCGCTGTTGGGTGGATGGACTTTACCTTCTCTGGAGGATTCCCCGGTGATCTCTTTGTTCGCCTCACGACAGATGGCGGCATAAACTGGAGCGAGATACACTATGCCACGAACCATCATAAGGTGGCCAGCCCCCAAATTGCCATCCGGGGCGATTCTCTCTACGCAGTGTGGAGCGACCAGGATATTCGCCAGGGGTCCTATAACCCCGAAATCTGCTTTTCCCAGTCCAGTGACTTGGGCATTTCATGGTCGCCATACGAAAGGCTTACCTTCATGGAGGGCTGGTCTGAGACTCCCTGGATCTCGTACGACCGTGCAAAGCTACACTTAGTTTGGTATGACGATAATCCACCGCCTGACAGCGGCTGTGACATCTACTACAAGCGCTATGACCCGGAGCCAGATGCGGTAGATGAAAGCCATGCCCCATTGCCACAGACCGCAAACCTCTCTGCCTATCCCAACCCCTTTAACTCATCCACCATCATAACCTATTCCAATTTCAAAGGAGGTGAGATAGAGGTATTTGACATCGAGGGCCAATTGATCAGGACATTTTTCACAGGAGGTGAAAATGAGGGGAGAATAAAATGGGACGCCACAGATGCATCCGGCAAAAAGGTATCAAGTGGGATATATTTTGCCAGAGCCCGGTACGGGTCCAAAGCGACAAGCGCGTCCCATATTTCGCAAACATTGAAATTGGTATTCCTCAAATAGGCTATAGAATTATGAAAGAAATAACCATCTCGTTCTCAGAGAAAGCGATACGAATCATAAAGAAAATCCCTCGCGGCAAGGTGGCCACCTACGGGCAAATCGCCGCCCTGGCGGGGAATCCTCTTGGCGCCAGGCAAGTGGTCCGTCTCCTGCATTCGTCATCTGACAAACACAACCTTCCCTGGCAGCGAGTCATCAACAGTCAGGGCAAAATCGCCCTCCCGCGAAAGAAAGGATACGAAACTCAGAAACGCCTGCTCCGGCGCGAGGGAGTCAAGTTCAGAGGCGATAGAATCGACCTCGATGAATACCAGTGGAACCCGCGACGACGATTCTGAATCCCGAGAAACGGCAGCCGAATTCGGGATTCAGCTTATGATTTGCCGGAATACGATCATGGCCGGATAATACTATCGCATAACGTCGCCTTCTTCGAACAGGCGCGGTCTTCATGATGCATCTATCGCCACCAACGTTGACAACGAAAGTAATTTGACTTATAATCCTGCGTTTGTTGCGTAGAGAAATTGGGCGGTTCCACCAAATCCATTTCTCATGAATGAGGAGGTCAATATTAATCGGTATAAGAAGGGACTGGCGATAATTCGGGCCTTTGAAATTCCCCATCCCGAGATCAAAGCTCGGGTCAAAAACCTGATTCTGGCAAAGAGGACTGTAGTTAATGCAAATATCTGATATTTCCACCATCCTTGAGCAGGCGAAAAAAGGAATCGGCGACTATCTCAGCGAGGCAAGGAAGACGGGTAAGATAGATGAGAAGTCCTACCAGGTGGCCTCGAACAACGCCTTCCCAACCCTCGAAAAATGGCTGACCAATGATCGTATCGATGCCATCTCGCCCCTTTTGAAGAAGGGAGTCGGCGATGCCGTGATGCAGGGGAGATGGCGAGAATTGGTGAACGCCTTTCGCCAGTCTGTCCGCTTTGGCACCGGAGGCATTCGCGGCCTGATGGCATTCGACAAAAAATCGATAATTCGATTGCAGAAGGAAGGAATCTCGACAGATATCCTTCGCGGCCCCAATACGATTAACGATCTGGTGGTGCTGCTGACCTCTGCCGGCGTGGCTAAATTCGGTAAGAGCCAGTCCGACAAAAAATATGACAGAATAGTAATCGGCTACGACAGCCGTATCAGAGGCCAAGATTTCGCGCGGAAAGTGGCCGAGCTATTTCTGGCCTACGATTATACCATCTATTTTTTCGACGCTCCCTGCCCGTACCCGGAGCTTACTTTCGCCATTCCCAACGAGGCAGTCAAAGGCCATATCGGAGTCTTGATTTCCGCCAGCCATAACGATTACAGATACAATGGATATAAGCTCTCATGCGCCAACGGCTCCCAGTTCGATCCCCAGGAGCGCGACAGAATGTATAACGAATTCATAAGAAACGTCGATGTCAGCGATATACGCCTCTGTTCATTCTCCGATGCCGCCAATGACAAGCTCTGGTTTCTCGGCGGTGATGCTCCGGTTCGGGGCTTTGACTATGCCGGCAGGGAAGACCATATCATAAATATGCATCAGAAGCATCGCGACCACATCAGATCTTTTATCCTCATGAAGAACCTGGCCGCAAGTCAGAGAGATCAAGAAAAGCGCTTGCAAATAGCGTTCTCTCCTTTTCATGGCGCCGGGAAAATAGCCGTCCCCCGCCTCCTCGATGAACTTGGGTTCTTGGATGTTCTGATTATCAACGGCAAGAAGGCGCGACTGAACGAATTGGATGGCCTCTTTCCCGCTTTCAACAGCAAACCCGGAAAAGAACAGCAGCCCGACCCGGGCGACCCGCGCGCCGCTGCTATCGCCTTGAAAGCGTTTGAGGACGACTATCCCGGCCGCGCCGACAAGGTCGATATATTCATCGGAACGGATCCCGATGCCGACAGGTGTGGAATCATAGTTCAAGTCCCCGATGCCCAGAAACCGCTTTACAACGATTCCGATCGCTATCTCCTCCCGGCCGACGACATGTGGACTCTGGTCGTCTGGTATCGCTTGCATCAAGAGATGCAGGAGTTCGGCCGCATAGTCGACTCCGAAAAGAAATTCGTCGTGCTCTCGCATACTACGTCGGACAGCATCACGTTCCTGGCTCGAAAATACGGCGTCGGAGTCGTCAAATCCTGGGTAGGGTTCGCGGCTTTGGCGGCGGTCACGCGCGATGTCTGGAATGGAAAGGCCGACACCTTCTCAAATCTCGTCGAGGGCCGCGACGAGAAATACGTCGACATCTGCCATCCCTTTGCCTGCCAGGCTTTCGACATGGGAAATGGCAAGCGCTCGATCAATATCGCCGCCATGGAGCAGAGCAACGGCTTCTCCATTCTCGGCGGCCCGCCTCCCGATGAGTCTTCGCTGGGAACGGGCGGACACGTCCGCGACAAGGATGGGGCATTCGCCGCCGTGTTGATCGCTGAAATTGCGGCCTGGGGCAAACAACACAGCCTTTCTCTTATAGAACTGCTCGATAAGCATATATATCTCGACCCCCGGATAGGCCTCTTCATGACGTTCTATGAGCCGGATCCTCTGGACGGTGAATATCCTGGAATCGAAGGAGACACAATGAAGAATGATATCTTGCGTCGGGCCCTTGGGTACTACCAGCTGGTGCTCGCTGGCGATCTGACCGTCGCCGGCCTCGAAGTCAAGTCGGCGCGGATATATCGCACGGGCAAGTACGACCAGATATATCCTCCAAGCTATGACTTTCAATTCCCCGACGAGGGAATCAGATTTTATTTTGACGAGGAAAGGCTGAATCACCTGACCATACGCCCGTCCGGAACAGGCAATTCGCTGAGGTTTCATATCCAGCTTCATGCCAATCCCACGCCCGAGAATCTTTTCGAAACGAAACGCCTGTTGCGTTCTCGAGGCGCTGCTATAATGAATAATCTTCGAAAGATGCTGAAGGCACCCCGCAAGAGGCACTGAGATTAAAACGCTGATTCTATAGTGAGCTTCCCAAAAACATAGCGGGGGGGCGCTTTGAGGAGGAAAAGATGACGTCATTCAGGGCCGCCGCCTTCAGAAAATCCTTCCCGAATAGACTGAACCATACCGCGCATGACTGGAATCTCAAGGCCCTCATTGCCTTGGGATGATATTCCGGCTTCCAGCGGATTTTCCCATTAGCTCCGCTTGACATTCCACAGCGCCCCTAATCGGCAATGAAGACATCCCGCGATGCTCCATTTGGCC
>Ga0315289_10000996_pt1 | contig 44148 bp, 42 predicted proteins | sample YL17G11_40_MG_FD_203452 | JGI IMG/M metagenome (GOLD analysis project Ga0315289, IMG submission 203452) | Sediment microbial communities from Yellowstone Lake, YNP, Wyoming, USA - YL17G11_40 | ecosystem: Environmental > Aquatic > Freshwater > Lake > Sediment | place: USA: Wyoming | collected... | reverse complement strand
AGCGGCTGGTGCGCGCTGGCAACACATCGCAAAAGTCGGTGCAGACGATCCTCGACAAAGTCCGACGAGCTAACGAAGCGTTAGAAGCACTACACTAGCTACCTGCGCGACAATCAGGTGGTCTCTCCACCCACCAGAGCTGAGCGGCATCAGCGCACATGTAGAGGGTTGGGCCGACGCGGTCCCTCAATTGCTTGACTCTGCCTGAGTACGTTCTTGCTTAGGTCTATGAAGAAGTCTTCGGCCCCTAGCAGAGCCCCTTCATCGGGAATTCTACCATGGAGCAACTCGCTCAGAGCTTGTTGGCCCTTCTCCATCTGTTCATCTGCCGGCGCCTGCAGCGACAGCGCGATTCGCTGATCGATGTCGCCGTGGGAGCCGAAAGTGCACCGGTCTAGCTCTTCCCCTCCTAGAATCCTGTCCCCTTGAGAGAAGCGCGACAATAGCTCCACGGCTCGGCGAAGAACAGTCCTATCCTCGGCGGAGATCTTCCCTTCTCTCCTTATGCGGCCAAGGGTCCTTACAACGCGGTCTGCCGCAAACCCGTCTTCGAGGGATCTGCCCAAACGGGAGGTAACACGATCCGCGAGCGCCATTTCGCACCCCCTAAAAGATAATGCGAACAATCGCTTACCTCTATGCTAGAGTGTGCCACTGGTACAGCATACTGTTAGGGCGGCACGGTCTGCAAGGGCCAATTTTCACTTGAGCTTTCGGTGCACGCGTCCCGGCTCATATGGACCGGTGCACACCGGCCTGTCGCCACGCCTTGACCCCCCGGCGCGCCAACCTCAGCTGCCCGCTCCCCCGCCATCGGCTGGCCGGTGCCGCCGCGGCGGGCCTGGATGATCTCGGCGATGATGCTGACGGCGATCTCCTCCGGCGTCTCCGCGCCGATGTCGAGACCGATGGGCGTGCGCACCCGCTCCAGAGCCTTGCGAGGGAGGCCCTCCTCGGCCAGGTGCTGGAGGACGGTGGCCACCCGCCGCCGGCTCCCGATCATGCCCACATAGGCGGCGCCACGAGTCGCCACCTCCCGCAGCGCCAGCTCGTCCTGCCTGTGGCCCCGGCTCACCAGCACGACGTAGGTACTGGAGTCGATGGCAAACCCGCGCAGGCTCTCTGTCACGTCGCCGCAGAGGATACGGTCCGCCTCCGGCAGACGGTCGCGGTTGGCAAATTCGGGCCTGTCGTCCACGACGGCCACTGAGAAGCCGACCTGCTCCCCGAGCCGCGTCACGGCCTGGCCGATGTGCCCAGCGCCCACGACCAGGAGCACCGGCCTCGCCTCCACCACCTCCAGCATGACCTGGTAGGCGTCGCCGGGCTCGGCCTCGGGGCGGCGAATGCGCTCTCCCCCCACCGTACAGCGGAAGGTTTGTACAGCGGCCGAACGGCGGTCGGAGAGGGCGGCCAGGGCATCGACGGCCACCGTCTCCTCGAGGGGCCCGCCGCCCAGGCCTCCCAACCGGCTGCCGTCCGGGCGCACCAGCATCTTGGCGCCCAGGGGCAGCCCACCGACCGGCACGCGGATGAGCGTGGCCACCGCCACGGGCGGCCCACCCTCCGCGGCGGCCACCGCCTCCGCCGCGATCCGGGCCGACACGTTGTTCGCCATGCCTCTTCTAGACGCTGAACAGGATGTGCAAGACATCGCCGTCCTGCACCTCGTACTGCTTGCCCTCCAGCCGCAGGACGCCCCGCTTGCGGGCCTCCGCCAGGGAGCCGCAGTCCAGCAGCTCGCGCCAGCCGACGACCTCGGCCCGGATGAAGCCGCGCTCCATGTCGCTGTGGACCTTACCGGCAGCGGTGAGGGCCGTGGTGCCCCGGGGGACGACCCAGGCGTGGCCGTCCTCCGGGTTGACGGTCAGGAAGGAGATGAGGTCCAGGAGCTCGAAGGAGCGGCGAATGACCAGGTCTCGCGCCGCCTCCGGCACCCCCATGTCGGCGCGGAACTCGGCCGCCTCCTCCTCCGAGAGCTCCCCCAGCTCCATCTCGATCTTCGCGCAGAGGGCGGCGACATCGCGGCGGGGGTCGGCCCAGCGCTGGCGGAACTCCGCCTCCAGCTCGCCGACCCGCGACACGTCTTCCTCATCGATGTTCAGGAGGAGCAGCATAGGCTTGGCCGTCAGGAGATCGTAGTCGTGCAGCAGGCGCCAGTCGTCGGCCGAGAGCGTCTGCACGCGAAGGGGCGTCTCCGCCTCCAGGCCAGCCTTGATGCGCTCCAAGAGCGCCATCTCCCTCTCGCCGGCGCCGCGCTCCCCCGCCTTGGCAGAGCGCACAGCCGTGTCCAGACGCTCCAGCCGCTTCCGGACGAAGGCCGCGTCGGCCAGGGCCAGCTCCAGGTCCATGGTCGCCACGTCCCGGTGGGGATCGACCGCACCGTCTGGATGAGCCACGCGCTCGCTCCGGAAGGCGCGCACCACGTGAACCAGGGCATCGCTCCGGCCGAGGGCAGCCTGCACGTCCTGGTTCATGCCCTCGCGGCCGAAGCCGCTGGCGAAAGCGGCACCGGGGCAGTCCAGGTAGCGGACATCGGCGTGGGTCGTCTTCTTGGGCTTGAAGTGGGCGGCCAACTGGTCGAGGCGTGCGTCCGGCAGCTTGACAACCCCGACATGGATCCCGGCCGTGTCATATGTACCCGTGGGGACGTGGCCGCCAGTGAGGGCGTCGAAAACAGTTGTCTTGCCCGATTGCGCAAGACCGATGAGAGCGAAGTCCACGCCTGTATCCCCTTCTCCCTGGCCGCCGGTGGGGGCAGGGCATCAAGGCGAGGATAGGCTAGCCCTCCGGGGGTGTCAACGCTGCCCGGCCCGCCACCATCATCTCACGCCCCGTCTCGCACACATGGAGCAGGCAGCAGCTCGGGCAGCCCGGCTCGCGGCGGCAGGTGTCCTTCCCGTGGCGCACCAGCAGGGCGTGGTACTCCTTGAACTGCGGCACCCGGGGTGGCAGGCGCGCCACGAAGAAGAACTGCCAGGCCCCGTAGGCGTCCTCGCCGGGCCGCAGCCCGACCCGGGAGAAGATGCGTCGCGTGTAGGCATCCACCACGAAGACGGGCTGGCCGGCGGCGTAGAGGATGATGTCGTCCGCCGTCTCGGGGCCTATGCCGTGCGTCTCCAGGAGCGCGCGGCGGAGCTCCGGCAGGGGCAGGGCGAAGAGCGCCTCCAGCCGACCGCCGTAGCGCCCGTGCACCATCTCGGCGAAGGCCTTCAGCTTGCGGGCCTTGGCGTTGTAGTAGCCGGCGGGATGGACCAGCCTCGCCAGCTCCTCTTCCGGCAGCCGCAGGAGGCCTTCCGGCGTCAGGACACCGGCCCCCTCCAGGTTGCGGAGGGCCTTCTCCACGTTCTTCCAGGCTGCCGCCTGGGTGAGAATGGCCCCCACGACCACCACGAAGGGGCGGTCGTCGCCGGGCCACCAGCCCTGGGGGCCGTAGCGGGCCAGGAGCCGCCCGAAGATGTCGCGCAGCCGACGGGCACTGGCCGACGGCGTACCCTGGGGGCTGCGCCTCACGGCTCGTTCGACGGTTCCTGAGTGGCCCACTCCGGTAGGCGGGCATCGGGGACGCTATCGTAGTGGGGAAGGTAGGGTTTGACGTCCAGCACCGGCGTCCCGTCGAGGGCGTCCAGCCCGCGCACCCGCAGGATGTTCCGCCTACGGCGGATGAGCGGCACCACCGCCACGCCGATGGGATTCGGCCGCCGCGGACTGCGCGTGGCCAGGACCCCTTGCAGCGGATAGCGGGGATCACCCCGGGGGTGGACGTGAGTCCGCTCCTTCTCGTGCTCCGGCACAGCCTGCATGTAGAAGAGGACGATGAGGTGTGAGTAGGAATCGATGCCGTCCAGGGCCGACTCCAGGTCCTGACGCACGATGATGTCAGAGCGCACGTCCTGCCAGCCGCCCACGCGGGGCTCGCGGACACCGTTGCGTACCACCGCCACCGGTCGCAGGGTGACAGGCTCCCGGGGCACGACGCTGCGCTCGAAGAACCGCCGGAACCAGTCGATGACCCCCACTATCAACTCCTTGCGGCTCCGCCGGCGCGCACCACGCCCTGGAAAGCGACCCATCGAGGTCACCGGAGCGCGCTCAGCTTATCATAGGCGGCCAGAGGCGGCCAGCGAGCTCCACAGTCGGCGTGAAGCGGAAACCTCCTGATTCCCTGGGAGGCTCAAGTGTCCTAGACCGCGCGTAGATGCAGCGTTCTGCGCTCCCTCCCCAGCGGGCGACAAGGTATCGCCCGCTGGAAAGGCGCTGGCAGTGCCCCAAGAACGTTCCCCGAAACCTACGCGGGTAGCTTGTACGGGGACTCTGTAGGCAGGTCCTTGAAATCAGGATGGTCTGTGGGCAGTCCCAGAGCACGCTTAGCGGCGGCCTTGAAACGCTCCCAGTCCGCCATGTGATAGAGAACCATCTTCTGGGTGGCCAGAGACCCCTCAGCATGAATGCTAAGGACGCCGCCGAAGGTAGAGCCCTCGCGGATGACCATGTTAATGGCTCGTATCCTCTCCTCGGTCGAGTACTTGGCGTCACCCTGTAGGTATTTCTCTAGGTAGGGGCGAGTTTCGGGATTCTCCCAGTCCTTCAGGGAAGGCATGGTGGCGGCGATTCCACCTGTTATGTCCTGGAGGTACTTCATGGCCTCATGCCACTGGGAGGCGAACCAGTACTTGGCGCAGTTGGTGTAAACCGGGTTGGGCAGCGCAAAACCCGTCTCAGGATCGATTACAGGGTCTAAGGCAGCGGCTTTGCCCAGGGCCTCGGTTACATCGGCGTACATGGCAAGCCAGGCCAGCATGTCCTGGATGCGGGTAGCATGCGTCAACCCGTTGTATTCGGCCATCAGCATAGCCAACCCCGCAACAGCCTGGAGGTGCACGTGCTTGTAGGTGGCGGCAGTAAGGCGATGGTAGCGCGCGAAAGAGGTAGCCACCATCCGCGAAAACTGCCACTCACCCGCCAGGAAAACCCTCTCCCAGGGGACGAAAACGTTATCGAACATTATCATGGGGTGTCCGCCACCCGGCGCCCCTGCCGTGCCGAGGAAAACCACACCCTTGGCATTACACGGTACGGCGCAGGCCACACAATAGTCTTTGCCCGTCTCATCATGGTTGCGAGAGGGGAGAACCATTAGCTCGTTGGCGAGAATGGAAGCACTTATGTGGAGCTTGCAGCCGGTTATGTATACTCCCTCATTGTTGCGGTCAACCATGCGGACGTAGAAGTCCTTGTGGGCCTGCCTGGGGTCTTCAGCATGCAACCTCCGGTTGCCCTTGGGGTCGCTCACAGCGGCGCAGATGCTGGGATCGTTCTTCTTGCACCAGGCGCGGTAAGCCCGCATGTTTTCGCCATAGTGGGTGCCGATGGCTGCATCGATCTTCTCGGTAGCAAAGGCCACTCCGTTCAGGCCATCGATGCCGGTGAGCCGAGATCCTCCGATGCCATTGCGGTTGAGCGTCTGAATAATGTCCCTTCGCCTCTGTAGGTCCTCACCGGTCTGGGGCACCTTGAAAGAGACCGAGACCTCCTCCCCATCCTCTATCATGTTGAACAGAGAGCGATGTTCGGGCTGATTGGTGATCCAAAACTCCGAAGCGGCGCGCTCCACCGCTAACCTATACCGCGTCGGGACGTCTTCAACCCTCTCCCCATCCTGATAGACCACCCTGCCGTCCCTTAGGCTTTCCACATATTGCTCAGGCGTCCTAATCACGACGTTCCCCTTTCGTCCTAGAAATCATAACTGCCTGGTGGTTGACCAAGCTGTTGCTTCGCCACCACGAAACGTATGCTACCTCTCCTGCTACCGGTTTTCAACCGGACCACGCCAGCCAGTCTCTCCCCCTCTGGGCGGGCGGGTGGCCAGAGCCACTCGTCCCCAACGCGTGTCGAACCAGACGGTTGGCGACCACTAGCTCTGTCCTGGCCCCAGCGCAGCGGGCAACGGGCGCAGCTAAAGCTACGCCCCTACGGCTACGCCCCTGCTACGCCCCTACGCTTCGAAGCCTCTGGCCGGAGGCGCATCCGCCCAGACGGGCGGCCGTCTGGCCGCCTTCGGAGGACAGACGGGGGTGGAGAATCCCCCACCAATGACGAACCAGTCACCGACCGCCTGCCGATTCCCTGGGAGGCTCAAATGTGCTAGACTGCGCGTAGATGCAGCGATTCGCGAGCGCCCGCATTCCGGCGAATGGGGACAAGCAGCCTGGCCAATGCGTCGGCAGCAGATCTCCCTTCACCCCGCTTCAAGGGGCAGCAGGCGCACAGGGCCTGCGTTGTCCCCGTCCAGGGTGAGCCCGCGCCTCGCGGAGGCAGGAGGCCTGAGCTGCCCCTGACCATGAGCGTGTCCGTAGCGAACTCCCGCCAGGCTATTGCTGTGCTCGGCCGACGCGACCCGAGCCTGGACGGTGCGCTCGTAGCGGCGCTCCTCGCAGGCGCTGGATCGAGCGGCAGTGGTCGATCCCAGAGGGTCTGAAGAGCAGATGGCAAGGACAGCTTCGCTGAGTTCGCCGAAGTCGGCCAAGTCGGCACAGGGAGCGCAAGAGCTGACCGCCCAAGCTCGGGAAGCGGCCGCGGCCTATACCGCCAGGGACATCCAGGTCCTTGAGGGGCTCGAGGCTGTGCGCCGACGGCCCAGCATGTACATCGGCAGCACCGACCAGCGGGGCCTCCACCACCTGTTCTACGAGATCGTCGACAACAGCATCGACGAGGCCATGGCCGGCTTCTGCGACCGGGTGGACGTGGTTATGGAGGAAGACGGCCGCGTCCTCGTACGGGACAACGGCCGCGGCATCCCGGTCGACAAGCACGCCCGCACCGGCAAGTCAGCCCTGGAGACCGTGATGACCCACCTGCACGCCGGCGGCAAGTTCGGCGGCCAGGTGTACAAGGTCTCCGGCGGCCTCCACGGCGTCGGCGCCTCTGTTGTCAACGCCCTCTCCTCCGACATGTGGATCGAGGTGAGGCGCGACGGGCAGGTCTACAGGCAGGAGTACGCGCGCGGCGAAGCCACGAGCGAGCTGCGCGTTGTCCGTAAGATGGAACGCGGCGAACGCACCGGCACCACGACATCCTTCCTGCCCGATTCCCAGGTATTCCCAGCCCTGGACTACGACTTCAATACCCTGGCGCAGCGTTTCCGGGAGACCGCCTACCTCACGAAGGGCCTCTGGATCCACTTCCGTGACGAGCGTGGCAACTCCCGCGACCCAGCCGACGCTCGCGAGATCAACTTCTACTTCGAGGGCGGCATCGTCAGCTTCGTGCGGCACCTGAACAGGGGCCGCGAGGTCCTCTACCCCCAACCTATCAGCATCGAACGCACCGTCAACGGCACTGTCGTCGATGTGGCGATCCAGTACAACGACAGCTTCTCCGAGGCCACCTTCAGCTTCGCGAACTGCATCAACACCATAGACGGCGGCACCCACCTGACCGGCTTCCGCAGCGCCCTCACCCGCGTCCTCAACGAGTACGCCCGCAAGCAGAAGATCCTCAAGGATGACGACCCCAACCTGACGGGCGAGGACGCGCGTGAGGGGCTGGTGGCCGTGGTCAGCGTCAAGCTCCCGGAGCCCCAGTTCGAGGGCCAGACCAAGACCCGCCTGGGCAACCAGGAGGTGAAGGCCCAGGTGGAGGGCACGGTCGCCGAGGGGCTGGGCATCTACCTGGAGGAGCACCCCCAGGAGGGCCGCCACATCATCGAGAAGTGCCTGACGGCTTCCCGCGCCCGAGAGGCCGCCCGCCGGGCCCGCGACCTGGTCATCCGCCGGGGCGCCCTTGACGGCTCCATGCTCCCCGGCAAGCTCGCCGACTGCTCGGAGCGCGACCCCGCCCACTCCGAGCTCTACTTGGTGGAGGGCGACTCCGCCGGCGGCTCCGCCAAGCAGGGGCGCGACCGCCGCTTCCAGGCCATCCTCCCCCTGCGGGGCAAGATCCTGAACGTGGAGAAGGCCCGCCGAGACAAGATCTTCGCCCACGTCGAGATCGCTGCCCTCATCAGGGCCCTGGGTACCGGCATCGACGAGGACTTTGACCTCTCCAAGCTGCGCTACCACCGGGTCATCATCATGACCGACGCCGACGTGGACGGCGCCCACATCCGCACGCTGCTCCTCACGTTGTTCTTCCGCCACATGCCGGAGCTCATCAACGCGGGCCACCTCTACATCGCCCAGCCGCCGCTCTATCGCCTCTCGGCCGGCAAGAACCGCCTCTGGGTCTACAGTGAGAAGGAGAAGGACGACTTCCTGGCCCGCCACAAGGACGGCCGCAGCGTCAGCGTCCAGCGCTACAAGGGCCTGGGCGAGATGAACCCGGAGCAGCTCTGGGAGACGACGATGGACCCCGAGCGGCGCACCCTCCTCCTCGTCAACATCGAGAGCGCCATGGCGGCGGACCGCGTCTTCTCCGAGCTCATGGGCGAGGAAGTGGCGCCCCGCAAGAAGTTCATCCAGTCCCACGCCGCCCAGGTTCGAAACCTGGACGTGTAGAGCTGGAACCAGCAACTGGGGACCGGCAACAGAGCCACTCCCAGCCGCTGGTTCCTAATTGTTGATTCCTCGTTATGGCTTCCCAGCCCTCCGCGATCCGCTTGACGAGCTGGCGCGCATGGCCGAGCGGGCGGCGGAACGAGAGGCGAAACTGAGGCTCACCTACAACCTGTAGGGGACCGCCGCAGGTGCGAAGTGCCAAGAATCGTCGGACCTGATGGCCGAAGCGAGATTCTGGGTGACTGGCTTCATCGCCTCATGTCCCGCCGCCGCTTGATCGCCAGTCTTGGGACAGCGGGCGCCGCCGCTTTGGCCACCATCGCGTGCAGGAAGACCAGCAAAACGCCGGGCCCGTTCGGGGGCGCGACCTTCCCCCAGGCAACCGGAACCGGTTCAGCCGGAGCGTTCGTGGAGAACAAGGGGGTGAGGATCTACTACGAGGTGCGCGGGTCCGGCCCGCCGCTTCTCCTCCACCACGGCTGGGCCGGCTCCAGCCAGGAGTGGCGCCGGTTTGGGTACCTCGATGGCCTGGCGGACAGCTACCGGGTCATCGTCATGGACGCGCGCGGACACGGCAGGAGCGACAAGCCCCACGACGAGGCGGCCTACACCATGAGGCTGCGCACCCGCGACGTACTGGCCGTTCTTGATGCGGTTGGCGTGGGCCTCGTCCACTACTGGGGCTATTCTATGGGAGCCCGGACCGGGTTCGCGCTCCTCCGGTGGAACGGGGACCGCATTAGCTCATTCATCAACGGCGCTGCCGCCCCCACCTCTCCCAGGAAGTACGAAGAGCGGCGCATACGGGCATGGGCTGAGGCGGTCCGCACCGGCGACACCGCGGTCATCGCCGCCAGCCTTGGTGTGCCCGAGCAGTATGTGCGTGGGCTCATCGGTGACAACGATGTTGAAGCCCTGGCGGCCGCTCAGTTGGGTCTTCTCTCCTGGAACGGCGTGGACCCGGCGACTCTTACCACCCCCTCATTTCACTATTCAGGGGAGCAAGACGCCTTTCTTCCCGCCATTCGACAGGCGGCTGAGGCAATGCCCGGTGCCATCTTCAAGGTGATTCCCGGTCTCAACCACTTGACGGGCTTCACAAGGAGCGATCTCGTGCTGCCTCTAGTGCGGGCCTTCCTCGATAGTCAGGGGGCGGCCGGCTGAGCGGCGAATGTGAGGCTGACCTGCAGCCTTTGACATGTGGGCTTTACAAGTCACACAGGCTGTGTTACTGTAGCGCCGGGGAACAAGGGCCATGACCAGAGAAGGGACGGTTCGTACCCACGTGGTGCTGCCAGCAGAGCTGGTGCGCCAGATCGACGAGCTGGTGGGTAAGCGCAGGCGCAGCGCCTTCATCGAGGACGCGGTGGGAGAGCGCATGAAGCGAGAGCGGCTGCGAAAGGCGCTAGAGGCGACCGCCGGGATGCTGAAAGACAACTACCCACCCGAATGGGAGACACCGGAGACGACTCGCGAGTGGCTAAAAGAGATCCGCGCGTCGGGCGAGGAGCGACTACGGCGAATCTGGAGCCATGACGACGTACCTCCTGGACACCACGGTCCTCGTTGACTACTTCCGTGGTCGCGAACGGGCCAAGCTGCTCCTTGAGCGCCTGGTCGACGAGGGACACACGCTGGCCCTCTGCGGCATCAACGTCGCCGAGCTCTTTGCCGGACTGCCTGAGAAACAGCGACCGCTGGCGCGGGAGCTCATCGACACTCTGAACTACCTGGGGGTTCCACCAGGGGTGGCGGAACTTGCCGGGACAGTCCGTTTCGAAGCTGCTCGCCAGGGTATCACCATCCATCTCCCAGATGCCATCATCGCTGCCGTCGCCATGGCCAACAGCGCCATCCTGGTGACAGCCAATGTCCGCGACTTCCCCATGGAAGAGCTCTATCTTCTGGAGCTGCCATCGAACTAGACGTCGTCAGAGCCATGACACTGGCTTACCTTTCCCTTGCCGAGCCTGACTGGCAGGAGCGCATCGAGGCGGCCTGGGAGTTGCTGCGCAACCCCTGCCCGTCCGGCCCGCCTGTCCGGCAGGCAGGCAGGCGGGCCTGCCGCGTCTGCCCCCGCTACTGCACCGTCGACCGCACGGACCGGGACTCGCCCAGGGTCGGGTTCTGCCGGGTGAAGGACCGGGCCGTCGTCTTCTCCTTCCACGCCCACCACGGAGAGGAGAACCCCCTGCGCGGCTGGCGCGGCTCCGGCACCATCTTCTTCTCCTCCTGCAACCTGGCCTGCATCTTCTGCCAGAACTGGGAGATCTCCCAGGCCCGCCAGGGCCGCGCCGTCAGCGAGGAGGAGCTGGCGGTGATGATGCTGGCCCTCCAGGGCCAGGGCTGCCACAACATAAACCTTGTCTCTCCGTCCATCTACGTGCCGCAGATCATCAAGGCCGCCCACATCGCCTGCCAGAACGGACTACGACTGCCCTTCGTCTACAACACCGGCGCCTACGACTCCCCAGAGAGCCTGAGGCTGCTGGACGGTATCGTGGACATCTACATGCCGGACGCCAAGTACTCGGACGACCGCGTGGCAGGGAAGCTATCGCTGGTGAGGGACTACTGGCGGGTAGCCCGGGCCGCCATCAAGGAGATGCACCGCCAGGTGGGGGACCTGGCCATCTCGGACGAGGGCGTGGCCACGCGGGGCGTTCTCGTGCGTCACCTGGTTCTGCCCGAGGGCCTGGCCGGCACCCGCGAGGTGGCCCGCTTCCTGGCCCAAGAGGTCTCCCCCAACACCTACGTCAATGTGATGGGCCAGTACCGCCCCGACAACCGCGCCTGGGAGCACCCCCAGCTCCGTCGCCCCATCACCCGGAGCGAGTTGGTAGAGGCCGTGCGCATCGCGCGCGAGGAGGGCCTCTCCCGCTTCGACGAACGCTGGATGGCTCTGGACTAGGACGGCCGGTAGAGGCCGTGGAGCCGGATGTACTCTTCCACGCCCGGCGGAACCAGATAGCGCAGGCTCAGGCCAGCACGGGCTCGCTCGCGAAGACCAGTCGAACTGATGTGGACAGTGGGCATTGACAGAGGGACGATACGCTTCGAAACACCAGGTACGGCCTCCTCCAGGCCTGGGTCGGCCCACGGCCCACCGGTGGCCCGGGCCGCCACCGCCAGCCAGGCCAGCGACAGGATCCGCCCCGGCTCCTTCCAGTTGGGCAGGTCATGCAAGGCGTCCTCTCCCAGTATGAGGTAAGGCTCCAGCCCCGGCCCGTACTCCTGGTGAAGGGCCTCCAGGGTGTCCACCGTGTACGAGGGGCCCTGACGCTCCACCTCCAGCGTCGACACCTCGAAGTAAGGGTCTGACGCTATCATCAGGCGCACCATGGCCAGCCGGTACTCTGCCGGTGTGATCTCCTCGCCGGCCTTCCGCCAGGGATCGCCGGCGGGCACGAAGAGCACCTTCGCCAGATCGAGACGGCTACGGGCCTCCTCAGCCAGGATCAGGTGGCCCACGTGCGGCGGGTCGAAGGTGCCGCCGAACACGCCCAGCCTTACTCCCACCACTCGATCTCCACCGCGCCAAAGCGCACGCGGTCCCCCAGGCGGACCCCCGCCCTGCGCAGCGCCGTCACGACCCCCATTCGAGTCAGACGGCGCCGCACCTCCTGGCGCGCCTCCTCGCTCTCCATGCCCATCATCTCTACCAGCGACACCGGCCCCTCGCCCTCCACCACGAAGAGCGCGTCATCCCTCGTCACCGCGAAAGGCCGCTGCCCGCCCCTGGGCCGTAGCACGGGGACCTCCGCCTCTGCCAGGGTGGGAACCTGTATTCTCGACAGGAGCTCAAGCAAACATCGTAGTAGCTGCGGTACTCCCTCACCCGTCGCCGCCGAGATGAAGAGCGGATCATAACCTAACGCTCTCAGCCTCTCATCCAGTTCCCCGACACGCCTCTCCACCTCGGGCAGGTCCCGCTTATTCACTACCACTTGCTGAGGCTTGCGCCCGAGATCCTCGCTGTAGGAGGCCAGCTCCTGATTCAAGGCATCCAGGTCCGCCACCGGGTCCGGCTGTGAACCATCGACAAGATGCACCAAGACCCTCGTTCGCTCCACGTGGCGGAGGAACTGGTGGCCGAGCCCGGCACCCTCGTGCGCCCCCTCAATGATTCCCGGCAGATCTGCCAGGACAAACGACTCGTAGCCAACCTCCACGACCCCTAACATCGGCTCCAGCGTCGTGAATGGGTAGTCTGCCACCTTGGGGCGCGCCGCCGACGCAGCACGCAGCAGCGTCGACTTGCCAGCGTTTGGCAACCCAACGATTCCTACATCTGACAGCAACTTCAGGTCCAGCACCAACCGGGCGTTCTCCCCCTTCTGCCCCCGCTCCGCGATACGGGGTGCCTGATGCGTAGACGTAGCGAAGCGCGCGTTGCCCCGGCCTCCCCTACCTCCTCTCGCCACCACTGCACACTGCCTAGCCGCAATCAGATCGGCAACTACCTCACTCCACCCATCACTCCCCCCCCTCCTCACAATTGTCCCTACCGGCACCGGGATCGCCAAGTCCCCGCCGCTCCGCCCATGCCGTTTGCCGCCCTCCCCATGGCGACCCCGCTCCGCCCCATACAACCGCCGCCGTCGAAATCCAGCCAGTGTAGTGAGACCAGCGTCGGCTACCACGACCACGCTGCCCCCTCGCCCACCATCCCCCCCATCAGGACCACCCCGCGGCACATACTTCTCCCGCCGGAAACTCACCACACCGTTTCCGCCATCTCCCGCCTGTACTGCTATCTCTACCCTGTCGATCAACTAATTCACCGTCTAGATGACCTCTTAAGGATTATAAGGGGTTTCGTTTGTAGGAGTGCATCCGTGTGCTGTCATAGTTAGTGCGTGCAAGATGTGGATGAGGAGTGTGAGCGCCGATGCTAGGGCATGTGGATAGGGGTGTGGATGTATTGGTGCCAGGAGGTACCCCTGTGAGGTGTAAGCAGGACTGCACGTAATGAGCCAGGCAGACGGGCAGGACTTGGGAGTGTGGTGAACACCGTGTCGACAGGCTAGGCCGCAGGCTGGTGGTGGATGTTGTGGCGTAACCGCTCGATGTGTTCGCGTGTGTCTTGAAGGAAGGCAAGTTCCTTGGTGATCTTGGAGTGGCCGTGTAGGACGGTGGCATGGTCGCGTCCACCGAGGACGCGACCGATATCGGTGAGGGGCCGGTGCGCGTCTTCTCGCAGCAGGTACATGGCGATATGCCGTGCATAGGCCAGTTGGCGGTTGCGGCTGCGGCTGGTCAGGAGCTGTCGGCTAACGCTGAAGTGGCGGCAGACAGCAGTGAGAATAGACTCGGGTGTGGGGAGGGGAGCGGGTAGGTGGGGCGTTACGTCTTGGAGGGCCGCGGCGGTGAACTCGACGGTCAGTGGGTGGTGGGTGAGCCGGGCGTAGGCGGCGACACGTGTAAGAGCCCCCTCAAGCTCCCGGACGTTCTCAGGCATACGGTTGGCCAGGAACTCGAAGACCTCCGTGGGTACATTGAGGCCCTGAGCGTGTGCCTTGGCGTAGAGAATGGCCATGCGGGCGTGCAGGTTAGGGGGCTTGATGTCGGCGATGAGGCCCCACTGGAGGCGAGAGCGTAGCCTCTGGTCTAGAGACAGCAGTTCTTGAGGGCAGCGATCGCAGGTGAGAACGATCTGTCGGCCAGAGCTGTGAAGCTCGTCAAAGGCGTGGTAGAACTCAATCTGAGTCTGCTCCTTCCCCTGGAGGAACTGGACGTCATCGAGTAGGAGGATATCAGCACTACGATACCGGTCCCGAAACTCTTCGCTGCGGTGGTTGCGCACTGCGCTCACGAACTGGCTGGTGAACTGCTCGGCTGAGGCACACACCACCCGGAGGTTGCAGTTGCAGGCCTCGTGGGCGATCGCGTGGAGCAGGTGGGTCTTCCCCAGGCCGGTGGGTGCACAGAGCAGGAGTGGGTTATAGGTGTGTCCGGGAGCGCTGGCTACGGCCATGGCGGCGGCGTGAGCGAGGCGGTTGCAGCCTCCAACGACGAAGGAATCGAAGGTGAAGGCTGGGTTAAGGCGAGGCCGGGGCCAGGTAGGCTTGGTGACTGGGATAGACTCGGCGACGGAGGCTTCGTGGCAGAAGCCTGGTGCTCCCAGCACCTCGAAGCTGACATCGAGGGCCTCCCCTGTGAGTGTGGTGAGGACGTTGCTGATGAGGGGGCGCATGCGGGTGCTCAGCCACTCGGTGGCGAAGTCGCTGGGAGCGCCAACCGTGAAGCGCCCCTCCTCGAGGCGGAGGCCGACAGTGTCCCTAAGCCATGTGTCGTAGTTGGGGCGCGTTACCTGAAGCTGGAGTCGCCCGAGGGCTGTTTCCCACAGGCGCCTGGCTGAACGGTCGTCCAAGGGGGTTCCTCTTGAATCCCTGGCCTACTCCTGCCTGGAGGCACGCCTGGTTTCAGGCGTACAGAACCCCCTTCGCCGGCGACAGCCCTGTCGCGGCTCAGCGGCCTGAACCTCCGGGCTTGAGTGACTCGCTCGCGGGTGTATCCAGAAAGTCGCCGCCAGTCGCCCCTAGGAGGGTGCCAGCCCGCAGTGCGCCGTGTTGTCGGGATGCGGCCGGAGCGCCGTTCCCCAGCTCTGCGAATAGGGGTCTTGTCGACGGCTGGACGGCCCGGAGAATAGCAGGAGCCTGCCAAGGGGATCAAGCCTTTTATGTGTAGTGCGGGGGGAAAATCTTAGTCCTTTCCCAAGCGACACGTGGGGGCGCGCCTGACGGTCGGCGGGAGCGCCTCAGCGGCCTTCTCAGTTGCAGCGCCGAATTGAGTGCACCTATAATGGCTCCGCTGTCCGCCAAGAGGAGGTGAAGGGACGTGCTCCTGGCTGTGGATATCGGCAACACCAATATCGACCTGGGGGTGTTTGACGGCCGGGAACTGCGTGCCAACTGGCGGTTCGCCAGTGACATTGAGCGCGTGGCGGACGAGTACGCCGTGTCCCTGCTGGGCCTCCTGCGGGCCGAGGGGCTGGACCCTTCAGACATCGGGGCGACGGTCATGTGCAGCAGCGTACCCGATCTGGTGCCTGTCTTCGAGCAGCTGTGCAGCCGGTATTTCCATGTGCAGCCGATGGTGGTCGGACCAGGGACGCGTACGGGAGTGCGGATCTTCTACGAGCCGCGCGAGTTGGGTGCGGACCGGGTGGTGGACGTGGTAGCAGCGGTGAGGATTCATGGACCGGCCCCCCTCATCATTGTCGACCTGGGGACGGCAACCGTGTTCGACGCTGTGTCCCCCGAGGGTGACTACCTGGGGGGTGCCATCGCCCCCGGCATCGGCATCTCCGCCCAGGCCCTGTACGAGCGGGCGGCGAAACTCTTCCGGGTAGAGCTGGAGCACCCGCGAACCGCCATCGGCAGGAACTCGGTGAACGCCATTCAGTCCGGAATCATGTTGGGCTATGTCGCCCTGGTGGAGGGGATGGTGGCGCGCTTCCAGAAGGAGCTGGGTGGCGGTGCCCGGGTCATCGCCACCGGTGGCTGGGCACGGCTGATCGCCGCCGGGACGTCCGTCTTCGACAGCGTGGACACGACCCTAACCCTCTCGGGGCTTCGCATCGTCTACGAGATGAACCGGGGGGAGGCAAGCTAACGTGCTAGCCAATAGGGTCATTGTCCTTGGCGTAACGGGCAGCATCGCCGCTTACAAGGCGGCAGACATAGCCAGCAAGCTGACGCAGGAGAGGGCCCTGGTGGACGTGGTGATGACGGAAGCGGCGACGCGCTTCGTCACTCCTCTGACGATGCGCAGCGTCACCCGCCGACCCGTCTTCGTGGACATGTTTGACCCTTCCTCGGAGCTGGCTGAGGAGCACGTGGAGCTGGCGCGACGCGCGGACGCCGTACTGGTGGCGCCGGCTACGGCCACGACTATCGCCCGCCTCGCCCATGGCCTCGCCGAGGATCTGGTGAGCCTAACGGCGCTGGCCACCCGCGCTCCCGTCTTGGTGGCGCCTGCCATGGACTCCCAGATGTACGAGAATGCCGCCACCCAGGCCAATCTGGCCACGTTGCGGGAGCGCGGCATGACCGTCGTCGGCCCGGCGGAGGGTCGGCTGGCCAGCGGCCGCATGGGACTAGGCCGGCTGGTCGATGCCGACGTTCTTTTGGCAGCCCTGCGCTGCGTTCTGGGCCGCCGCGGTGACCTAGCGGGGCGCAAGGTGGTGGTGAGCGCCGGCGGCACCAGGGAGCCACTGGACCCTGTCCGGTTCATTGGCAACTACTCCTCAGGGAAGATGGGCTATGCTCTGGCCGAGGCGGCGCGCGACCGTGGGGCGGAAGTAGTCCTGGTCTCCGCCAGCACCGCCCTGTCGGCCCCCTACGGCGTCATGGTCGTCCCTGTCGGCCGCGCTGTAGAGATGCGTGACGCTATCGCTGCTCACTGCCAGGCGGCGGACATCCTCATAATGGCGGCCGCGGTGGCCGACTACGAGCCGGCCTCGCCCGCCGAGCACAAGATCAAGCGCAAAGGCGAGCCCATGGTCGTCGAGCTGCGCGAGACTCCGGACATCCTGGCCTCGGTGCAGGGGGAGTTCCTGCGGGTGGGCTTTGCCGCCGAGAGCCGCGACTTGGAGGAGAACGCCCGCGACAAGCTTCAGCGCAAGGGGCTGGACCTTATCGTGGCCAACGACGTGACGGCCGCCGGCTCCGGCTTCGGCACCGACACGAACCAGGTGGTCATCCTGGACGCCTCCGGCGGCGTCGAGCGTCTTCCCCTCCTGTCCAAGTATGAGGTCGCCAACCGCGTGCTGGACCGCGTCGTTCCCCTGTTGAGAAAGAGGCGGAAGGGACGGCAGTAAGGAGCCAGTTCACCGGGTAGAGAGCGTCCGACGCCGGGTGCCCCCTGCGTACCCGGCGTCCTCTATTGAGTGTCGGCATGGCTCTAGGCCTGCACGGTCGAGGTGCCCGCGGCGACGGCCTGTGGCTGAGGACGGGGTATGCTCAGCACCAGGGGGATGGCGGCGAGGCTGGCAAAGGCTGTGATCACGAAAGCCAGCCGATAGCTGTCCGTGGTGTCGTACATCCAGCCGACGAAGACCGGGCCCACGACGTTGCCCAGGCTGGTGATGAAGAAGGTGAGGCCCATGATCGAGCCCAGTGCCCGGCGGCCGAAGTACTCGGCCTGCAGAGCCGGTCGGACAGAGATGTTGCCCCCGTAGCCGGGCGCGTAGACCAGCAGGAAGGGGATAAGCTGCCACCAGGTGTGCACGGCGGCGAAGAGCAGCATACCCAGGGTCTGGAGGGCGAAGGCTGCCGCGAGCACGAGGCGCTTGTCTCGGAAGTCGGCGAGCCAGCCGAAGCCCATTCGCCCACCGAGACTGACGAGCGTCATCAAGGTGACCGCCAGGGCGGCCGATTCCTCTGAGAAGCCGGTGGCGGTGAGGGCCGGTATCTGGTGGACTACGATGGCTGTGGTCCCGAACCAGGAGAAGGCGAAGGCGAGAGACAGGAACCAGAAGGCGCGGGTTCGCAGGGCCTCGCGGGCCGTCATCCCCTCGGCGGCGCGCGGCGGCGGCTGGGGATCATCGGCCGCCATCGGCGCGGCCACGGGCGCCACAGCAGGAGCTGGCTCGCCGTCGGGCGCCAGTCCGTAGTCCTCGGGCCGCTGCCGCACTAGCATGGCCGAGGGTATGCCGATGGCCCAGGTGACCACGGCCATTGTCATCAGGGCGCTGCGCCATCCGTAGACGGAGATGAGCCAGGCCAGGAGGGTCACCATGACGCCGCTGGCGCCCGCGCCTGTGGCCAGGAAAGCCATGGCCCGTCCGCGCTTGCGCTCAAACCAGTTGGCGATGGCCACCTGGCCCACCAACCCTCCACAAGCACCCATGCCCAGGGCGATGACGATGACCGCTCCGTAGAACTCCCAGAGGGTATTGATGCGGCTGATCCAGAGAAACCCCAGGCCCACCGTTATGACGCCGGCGAGCAACAGCTTGCGAGGTCCCAGCCTGTCCACCAGGTAGCCCACCAGGGGCGCGAAGATGCCGCCCACCTCGGCGCGCATGGAGAAGCCGAGGGAAACTGAGGCATGGCTCCAGCCGAACTCATCTACCAGGGAGTCGAAGATGGCGCCGAAGCCGTAGAAGAACGTGCCGGCGGCCATGAAGATGATGGCCGCGCAGCCGAAGACGACCCACCAGCCGTAGAAGATCTGCGGCATGGGCAGACCGCAGAGCCTCCGGCCTGGCGGGGCAGAGGCCGTCTGCTGACCCAGAATCGGGCTCCGGTCGGCGTCGCGGGGTTCTGGGGGCTGCACATCGCCTTTCAAGGGGGAGCCTTCGCCGTCATGGGCTGGGAGCGTGGGGTCGCGCCGATCATAGCACGGGCTCACGTGGTGCCCGGCCTCAGGACGGTGCGGCCTTCTCTCCGGCCACGGACAGGATCAGGTTGACCAACGTCCGCACCGGCATGCCGCTGGCCCCCTTCACCAGCACACCCTTCTCCTTGTCATAGAAGTCCACCCCTGCCATGTCCAGGTGTACCCAGGGCGTGTCCTCAACGAACTCCTTGAGGAAGTAGGCGGCGGTGATAGCGCCGGCCTCGCGGCCGCCGGTGTTCTTGATGTCCGCAACCTCGCTCTTTATCTGCTCCTTGTACTCGTCGTAGAGCGGCAGTTGCCATACCTTCTCGCCCGCCGCTCGGCCGGCCGCGACCACCCGGTCGCAGAGGGCCTGGTCGTTGGTCATGCAGCCCAGGGCCACGTTCCCCAGGGCGATGGAGATGGCCCCTGTGAGGGTGGCGACATCGATGATGGGCGAGCATTTCAGGTGGCGGGCGTAGGCGAGACCATCGGCCAGGATCAGGCGGCCCTCGGCGTCGGTGTTGATGACCTCAATGGTCTTGCCGCTCATCGCCTTCAGGATGTCGCCGGGCTTGATGGCGTTGCCTCCGGGCATGTTCTCCGTGGCGGGCACGATGGCGGTGACGTTGAGGCGCGGCTTGAGCTGAGCGACGGCCCGCATGGCGGCGATGACGGCCGCTCCGCCTGACATGTCGCCCTTCATCTCCTCCATGCCCGCGGCCGGCTTGATAGAGATGCCGCCGCTGTCGAAGGTGATGCCCTTGCCCACCAGGCCCAGGGCGGTGGCGTCGGCCTCAGCGCCCCGGTAGTGGAGGACGATGAGCTTGGGAGGCTGGCGGCTCCCCTGAGCGACGCCGAGGAAGGCCCCCATGCCCAGCTCCTGTGCCTGCTCTCGCTCCAGGACCTGGCAATCCAGCCCGAAGTCTTGGGCCACGGCGGCGGCCTGCTCGGCGAGGGCGGAGGGCGTCATGTGGTTGGCGGGCTCGTTGGCCAGGTCGCGGGCGAAGTTGGCGGCCTCGGCCAGTATCTGCCCCCGCTCGACGCCACGGCGCAGAGCCTCCACCCTGGCGGCGTCGAACTCGACCAGCACGGCTTCCTGCACCTCCCGCTGGTCCTCCTCCGGCTTCTTGTGGCGGCGGAAGGCGTAGAGACCCAGGATGATACCCTCCGTGATGGCCTGGGCGCAGGCCTCGGCCTCCAGTCCGCCGATGCCCGCCCCGTGCGTGATGGTGGCGAAGGACTCCAGGCGCAGGCGCCGCAGGTGCCGGGCGCTGCTGGCGGCCAGATCGCGCACCCGATCGAGAGTGAACTCCTCCGCTTTGCCCAGACCTACCACCAGGACCCGAGGCGAGGGCAGACGTCCCAGGGTGTGGACCAGGGTGAGCTCGCCGTACTTGCCCTGGAGCTCCCCGTCCTCGATGAGGCGGGAGATGGCGCCATCTAGGGCGCGATCCACGGCACCCGTGGCCCCGGCTGGCTCCTTCACGCCATGAAGGAGGTTGACGACTATTGCCTTGGAGGGGTGAGCGGTGATGTCGCCGCTCTCGACCCGGATCTCCACGGAAGGCTCCTTTCCTTTGGCCAGGTAGGCTGGGACCGACAACCGCGAAAAAGTGAAGGGGATTTCCGCCGTTGCTCGCCGTGGTTGTCGTCGGTATCATAAGTCGGAGGTTGGCGGTGGGCAACCGGGGGCCCGGTGGGATGCCGCAGGAGGCAAAGCACTGACGACCCAGACACTGGCGCTGCTCCGCGCGAGGGTGACCCGGCACCGTGTCACGGCTTTTCTGATCGAGCTGGCCATGGTGACGGCAGTCATGGTCGTCTATTTCTTCATCCGCGGCGGTTTGCCCGAGCCTGTGGCCGAGGCCGTGGCCCGTTCCACAAAGATCATCCACGTGGAGCAGGCGCTGGGCATCTTTGTGGAGCGCCAGTGGCAGGAGCCGGTGCTGAAGAGTCACCTCCTGATGCAGATAGCCAATGGCATCTATGTCTGGGGACACTTCCCGGTCATCATCGCTGCTGCCGTCTGGCTCTACTGGAAGAACCGGGAGCGCTACGGCTTCTACCGGACGGGGCTGGTGTTATCGGGCTTCCTGGGGCTGTGGGGATATGCCTTCTTTCCGGCGGCGCCGCCCCGCCTGATGCCCAGCGAGTGGGGCTTCGTGGATACCGTGGCCATCATCGCTAAGGAGAGCTATGAGATGCAGCCGGCGCCTTTCCTGAACCACTACGCAGCGGTGCCCAGCCTCCACTTCGGCTGGGCCATGCTGGCCGGCATGGCCATATGGGAAAACAGCAAGAACCCGGCCTTCCGCGCCTTCGCTGTCCTCATGCCTGCCGTCATGTTCTGGTCCATAGTCGTGACGGGGAACCACTTCATCTTTGACATGTTGGTGGGCGCCGCCGTCGTGCTGGTCGCGCTCTTCATATCCTGGCTCTACTACACGGACCGGTTCCCCATCCGTCACGTCCTACAGCGGCTGCTGGTGCCGCGGCCTTGAAATCGTCTGGCGGGTGTGGTTTCATGTATGGAGGGGAGTGGCTCCTTTCAGGGATGTTGGGGACGGTCGAATCTCTACAGGAGTAAGAAGTGCAGACCGCCTGGTCATTCCCGCAGCGGCGCCAGTTCGCCCGCTTTCTGGCACAGCACCGGGTCTTCCGTGACTTCTTCGAGCTGTTCCTTGTAGGCAGTGCCTTCCTGCTCTACTTCCTGGTGCGGGGCAGCGTCGTCGACCGCACCGGGGAGGCCTTCCACCGGGCCGTCCGCATCATCGACTTCGAGCAGAGGTGGGGCTTCTTCTGGGAGCTGGAGCTCCAGGCCCTGATCATGGGCAGCAAGGGCCTAATACAGTTCTTCAACGCTGTCTACTTCTGGCTGGACTTCCCGCTGATCGTGGTGGTGGGCCTATGGCTCTACTTCTGGCATCGCCACCAGTACACCATCACCCGCGATGCCATCCTCACGTCGGGGGCGATCGCTCTGGTCATCTATCACCTCTTCCCTGTGGCCCCGCCCCGTCTGTTGCCCGGCTTTGGCTTCGTGGACACCTTGGCGGTGTTCAGCAACCTGAGCTACCAGGCGCAGTCGACGCAGCCCTTTGTTAACCCCTATGCGGCGGTGCCCAGCCTCCACGTGGGATGGGCGGTGCTTCTGATGCTCGGTATCATGGGTGTGACCCGCTCCAAGCCTATCTGGTTCCTGGCCGCCCTCCTGCCGGTGGCCCAGTTCGCCGCGATCGTCTTCACCGCCAACCATTTCATCTTCGACGCCATCATCGGCCTCGTCGTCGCCCTCATGGGTCTGGTTATCGCCGTCATGCTCCAGCGCTTTGGCTACTCGTACCTGCGGCGCTGGCTGGGACACGAGCCCGCAGCGGAGGCCGAGGCAGGGGCCGTCTGAGCCTGCGCGTTGGCCGGCAGTCCTAGGGCCGCCCCTGGGGCGGCCCTCACTGCATCCCACTGGTGATACCTGCATCTGGTAATCAGGTCGGCAACGTCGCAAACACATAGGAATAGGGGCGCGTGGTCTAGAGAGATTGCCCGCCCCTTGTAGAAGCAGGTTCTGGAAATGATACGGTTCGTGTACCTGTTCAACTACGCTGAAGGTGTTTCCAAACAAGATGGCGAAACCTGGTATCTGACCAAGCATGTGCCGCAAGTCAAGAAACTGCCCGGGATAGTCCGCTTCCGCTCATGGAAACAGTGGGACGCGGGCATTCCTTTCCCCAGCCCCGGCGCCCCCACACCCTTCGACCAGTTCGTCCGCAGGACCGAGGTGTGTTTTCAGAACGACGAGCAGGGAATGAAAGCCGTGATGGGCAACCCGCAGTCATGGACTCCCTCAGCTACGGGAGTACCGGGATTCAGAGAATTCGAGTGCATGTTTCTGGCTGAAGAGCCGGAATTCAACCTTTTGCAGGATGCACCCAACCAGCAATACAGGTATATGACCCTCCCGCTCTGGTGGCCCAAGGGAAGACCTCAGGTTGACGACAACGAGCCAATATTCATAGACAACTATTGTATCTTCTACGCGTCGGGCGTCACGTTCCAGGATGGCGAGGACTGGTACCTGGGACATCACACCCGCGAGGGCAAGCAACTTCCAGGAATGAGGCACTACAAGACATGGAGGACGATTCCCGTCCCCGAACAGCCAGATTCACCACTGAAGCCGAACAAATGGGTACGTCTCACAGAACTGGGAATGAGCCCGGCCAGCTACAAAGCGACCATGGTCAATGAGGACACACGCATCCGGTTCACCCCTTCTCCCCTCAGTCCACGCGGTGTGCTTGGTGGATGGCTTAACATATCTATCAAGCTCGACCAGTATGACGACTTCCTCGCGCAGAAGGGCTAACCTCGCGTAGGACCATTTGGCAGACGACCGGGCACACGACATCCATCTTGATCTTGGCCACCAGCTCGTCGCGGTTGCTGCAACTGCACTATGTGACGACGCCACCGTGCTCCATGTTGTACACCGGCTGCTCGCTGGGCGCGGGCTGGGCTGCAGATGCCCCGGCGGGCTGATTCATAGGGACTCCATCTCCTCCGCGATAGCGTCGAGCGCCTCCTGCGTGCCTCGAGACGTATCGACTACCCGATGCGGGCGCGGGATCTGTTCCGCCTGGGCGCGCATGCGCTCGTACACGGCTTGGCCGGCCATCGAGCGGTCCTGGGGATCGGCGCCGCGGTAGCGATCGGTCAGGCGGGCCTGCGCCACGTGCGGTGGCGCCTCGAGCCACACGAGTATCAGCCGTGCCCCTGTCTTCTCCGCGATGGCATAGACGGGCTCCCGTTGCCACTCCGACAGGTTCGTGGCGTCCAGGATGGTGTGGACGCCAGCTCGCAGCAGCCTCTCCATGGCGGCGTGGATGGCCGCGAAGAGGTGGCGGCTCTCGAGGTGCGAGTGGTCCGGCTGCCCGAAGAGGGCCTGGCGCAGGGCATCGCTCTCAAGGATGATGGCGCCCGTGCGGCGCTGTAGCTCACGACAGAAGCGTGATTTGCCGGAGCCGGGCAGGCCGGCCGCCATCACCAGCGCCGGCCTCGGCCGCGAGGGCGGCAGGGGCCCCACTTGCGCCAGGATCCGTTCGACATCCTCTGCCAGTCGTGAAGCTGCCATGTGCTACATCACTGAATTGTAGGCGACACTCTGGTGGGGAGCCAGGCGTCGGCGGACGGCCGGAGCGGGAGAGCACACGTCTGTCGGGGCCGAGCAAGAGCTTCGCTAGGGATACACGTAGTAGGCGAAGGCCAGGAGGCCGGGGCCGGTGTGGGCGCTCATCACCTTCGTGAACTCGCACACGTAGAGCTCGGCTGGCTCGAGGGCGGAGCGGGCCTGCTCGGCCAGGGCTTGGGCTTCCTCCTGAGCGTCGGCGTGGTGGACGCAGAGGTGAAGCGACTGGGCGTTGGCGGCGCGTTCCTGCAACAATGCTAGCAGGCGCGCGTGGGCGCGCCTGCTCGAACGCGGTCGCGCCAGCAGCCGCACGCCATCGTGCCCGAGCTGGAGCACGGGCTTGATCTGGAGCAGAGAAGAGGCCCAGGCAGTGACTCTCGGCACGCGGCCGCTGCGGGCCAGGTATTCCAGGGTGTCGAGCATGGCAATTATGCCCACACGGGGCCGCAGGGCCTCGGCGCAAGCGGCGGTCGCCGCGAGATCCGCGCCCCCGGCGGCGGCGCGCGCGGCCTCCAGCACCATGAAGCCCTGGGCCATGGCCGCGGTGCCGGAGTCGATCACCTTCACTTGCAGCGTGGGCAGCTCGTGGCGCGCCGTCTCCGCCGCCTGGAGGGCGGAATCGTAGGTGGCGCTGAACCGGGAGGCCACGGTGATGCAGAGGGCCGCGTCTGCACCGCCGGCGGCGCGTCGCAGGACCTCAAGATAGTCGCCGGGTGGAGGCGAGGCTGTGGTAGGTGGCTGTTGGGCCGACTTCAGGTGCTGGTAGAATTGCCGACTGTCCCCGTCAGGCCGGTCTGGGTAGGCCTGGCCTTCCAGCACCAGTGTCAGTGGCACCACGTAAATGCTGTGCTCCTCGACCAGGTGGGGCGGGAGGCAGGCAGCGCTGTCGGTGATGAGGGCGATCCTTGCCATACGAGGTACTCCGCCGCGGGTAATATACCACAGGCGCCCGGCGGCGAGCCGCCTCCTACCGTGATGTCGTGCTGGCGCGCCGTGCGGCTCGGTTGACGGCCTGTCGGCTCCCCCCTATACTGACGCTGCGGGCCTGCCGCTGGCGGCCGGGCAGTTGTCGCTTGTTGCCCTTCGGGGCTTTTCTTGTACCTACCCTTCGACAGGCGGGCCGGGGGGTATGTCAAGGTGGGGACACTGGCCTGCGGGTTGAAACCCGCAGCTTCTCAGGTTCGACATCACAAGCTGCGGGATCGATCCCGCAGGCTCGGACAAGAGTCCCACCGGGGGAGGATGGCAGCATGGCGCTATCGTGGCAGATCGGGGAGCTGGCGAACGGCCTGCGGGTCGTGACGACCCCTGTCCCCACCGCCCAGTCGGTCAGCGTGAACGTCTTCGTGGGCGTGGGCTCCCGGGCCGAGGACCGTCGCCGCAACGGCCTGTCCCACTACCTGGAGCACATGCTCTTCAAGGGGTCGGAGAAGCGCCCCAGCACCATGGCCATCGCTGAGGCCATCGAGGGCGCGGGCGGCATCCTTAACGCTTATACCGCGAAGGAGTTCACCTGCTACTTGAACCAGGTCCCCTACGATCGCTTTGAGCTGGCCCTGGACGTTCTGGCCGATATGGTGGTCTGTCCTCTTTTGGACGCGGCGGAGATCGAGCGCGAGCGGACGGTGGTGCAGCAAGAGATCAAGCGCGCCTACGACCAGCCAGGGGCCTGGGCCAGCGAGCTCCTCTCCCGCGCTTCCTACGGCGACCAGCCTGTAGGCTGGTCCATCGCCGGCACCGAGGAGACCGTCGGTGCGCTCCGGCGCGAGGACTTCGTCGACCACGTACAGACTTGGCACGTCCCCAACAACATGGTGCTTAGCGTGGCCGGCAACACCGACCACGAGCGGGTGATGGATGGTGCGGCCCGTCATCTCGGCGCCTTGGGCAGGCGCCCCGTCCCCGACTTCGAGCCTGCCCGGCCCGAGGTGCCCCAGGAGCGGGTGCTGGTGGAGAAGCGCGAGATCGCCCAGTCCAACCTGGCCCTGGCCTTGCGGGCCCTCTCCCGAACCGATCCCGACCGCTACTCCCTCATGATCCTGAATACCGTCCTCGGTCGAGGCATGAGCTCCCGCCTGTTCAAGGAGGTGCGGGAGAGGCGTGGCCTGGCCTATGCCGTCGGCTCAGGCGTCAGCCGCCACAGGGATACCGGCCTCCTGTCCATCAGCGCCGGTGTCAGCCCGGAGAAGCTCCGCGATGCGTCCCAGGTCATCCTGGAGGAGGTCTTCAAGCTGAGCGAGGAGCCGGTCCCGGCGGAGGAGCTGGCCAGGGCGCGGGACTATGCGGTGGGCACCTTTCGCCTGAGCCTGGAGACGCCCATGGCCCTGGCCCAGCGCGTCGGCGAGAACCTCCTCACCACAGGCGAGATCGAGCCCGTCGAAGAGGTGGTGGCGAAGCTGGAGGCGGTGACCGACGACGACGTGACCGCGGTGGCCCGCCGCCTCTTCCACCGCGATGGTGTGTCGGCGGCGGTGGTGGGCCCCGGCGCCAGCGAGGAGGAGATGGCGGCCCTGATCGCGGCCTAGGCGCGCCGCTGGCGGCCTGACCGCTTCCCCCCCCGTTGGGGCAGAGAGGAAGGCGTAGGATATGCCGAAGGTCGGCGTCAACGGCGTCCAGCTTTACTATGAGGTCCACGGCGAAGGTTTTCCCCTCGTCCTAGCCCACGGCTACACCGCCAGCACCGAGCTCTGGCAGGACCAGGTGGCCCCCTTTTCAGAGAAGTACCGGCTTGTCATTCATGACACGCGCGGGCACGGGCAGTCGGAGGCGCGGGCTGACCTGTCGGCGTACAGTCTTGACCTGTTCGTGGAGGACCAGAAGGCGCTCCTGGACCACCTTGGGATCGCGGAGGCGTACGTGGGTGGCCTGTCGATGGGCGGCATGATCGCCATGCGCTTCGCCCTCCAGTACCCGCAGATGGTGCGGGCACTCCTCCTCTTCGACACTGCTGCTGGCCCCCTGGCCGGCGAGTGGCACTCGGCACGAGAGGAGGTGGAGCGCCTCGCACGCAGCCAGGGCGTGCTGGCGGCCATGCAGCGCATCTACGAGGCCCGCGCGGGCATGGGTTTCCCTATGCCGGAGCCGACGCCCGGCGTCCTCCGCCACATGGCCGGTCTGCAACGGATGAGCCCCGATGGCTTCGTGGGCGCCGGCAAGGCCCTTGGCGAGCAGGAGAGCGTGCTGGAGCGGCTGGGCGAGATCAAGGCCCCCACCCTCATCCTGGTGGGGGATCAGGACCCCCTCTTGGCGCCGAGCCGGGCCATGCAGGAGCGCATGCCGGGCTGTCAGTTCGTCCTCATCAAGGGCGCCACCCACGGAACCTGCCTCTGGCGGCCCGAGGCCTTCACGCAGGCTACGCTGGACTTCCTGGCTCAGGTGGACGCTGGCCAGCCTGTCGCCGGCGAGCGCGAGCTGTAGGGCGGGCGCTGCCCCATCTGCCTCGAGGAGGATAGCGTGCCCACGGTCACCGCCAACGGAATCGACATCTACTATGAGCTGTGGGGCGAGGGGTCGCCCCTGGTCATGGCGCACGGCTTCGGCGGCTGCACGGACGACTGGCGGGCCCTGGTGTTGTCTCTGGCTAAGAGGCGCCGGCTTCTCCTGTACGACGTGCGCGGCCACGGGCGCAGCGGCGCCCCTGAGGACCCCGCCCTTTACTCCATGCCCATCTTCGCCGCTGACCAGGCGGCCCTGATGCGGGCGCTAGGCATCGAGCGGGCGCACGTGGGCGGCGGCTCGATGGGCGGCATGATCGCCGCCCAGTTCGCGGTTGACTACCCAGAGATGGTGTCATCCCTCCTCCTCTGCGACACGACCTGCGGCAACGGCTCCGACCCGGGCCCGGCGGGCGAGTTCGAGCGCTTCCTGGCCGGGGCCTTCTCGCAGATGGAGCACATCGCGGTCAAGTATGGCTTCCGGGAGCTTGCTCGCCGCGAGTTGGAGTGGGCGCGGGAGAACGATCCCCACTTCGACGAGAGGCCGGAGCCTGAGGAGGTGGGGCTGCGCCGCCTGGAGCGCATGTCGCTGGCCGGCTATGTGGGTGCGAACCGCGCCATCCGCGAGCGCCCGGACCTGCTGGGCCGGCTGAGTGAGATCGGCGTGCCGACCCTTGTCCTGGTCGGGGAGTGGGATGGCTTCCTGCCCTGCGCCCTGCTGGCCCACGAGCGCATCGCCGGCTCAGGGCTGGCGCTCATCGAACGCTCCCCCCACGGCACGCCCACGTGGCGGCCGGAGGCCTTCCGCAAGGCTATCCTTGACTTCCTGGAGGCCGTGGACGGCGGGCGGCCGGTGGCCGGGCACCTCCGGCTCTAGGCTGAGCGCGCGTCACACGCGGGCGATTTCCCCGTCTGTTACGGAAGCAGAAGCAGCCAACTCCACTTGCTGCGCAATCCTCTTCTCGAGGTCTTCTAGTGGCTTAAGCGAGACCTCCTGCCCTCTCGGCCTTCCATCTCGCCCGTAGTCAAACGGGTTGTCCAGGTCCTCAATGAGCAGGATTAGGTAGCTCAAGAACCACGCGATGATGCCGACAAGGAACGCCGATTCGTACCAAGGCGTGACCTTGATGGACAGCAGCCCGAGCAGCACAAAAAGGGTGACCAGCTTGGCCATCGTGTAGCCGGACGAGACGAAGGTCGTCTCACGGATCGTGTGGATACGGGTAAGAATCCTGGTTATTGCGCCTTGCTCCTGCTTCAGCCTCACGATGAAGTTGGCCTGGGTGAATGGCTCGAAAGCAACAAAGAAGTCGCCCAGACCGTGGAGTTTCCCCATGAGGTCCTGGGTACGCTCCCCCTTGCAGAACCAGCGCCTGAGCGAGATCGTGAGGTCGAGCATGTAGTGTAGGCAGTCTCTGGCGGGCGCTGCTTGCTTGTGGCGCCAGAGGAGGAGGCACTCGTCCGCTATGGTTCCCATACTGACAGCCAATTCCCCTGGCATCTTCTCGCTTTCTTTGTAGTCGGAGAGGACACCGGTAAGCAGGAAACCCAGTATGAATACGTTGGCTGTAATGATGGTGGCGACCAGCGGGCCCACTGAGATGCGCTCAAGGCCCGCCTGATCCATGAGCACCCTTACGACGACGATCAATACAGCGGCGGCAAGGGCCTGCAAAGGTAACCGCCAGGTTGGGAACGGGAGTCTCATCTTTCGCTCCGCTGAAGCTGCCTGCTGCTCTCTGTTGTGTCCCTGCGCAGGTTGGGGCCGAGGCCCGTCGCTCCTGCTGGGCACTATCATAGCAACTTGTGATGTAGGGCGCTAAAGCCTCTCGTCATTGGCTCCGGCTCGTGCGCTACTGCCGCCAAGAGTGCCGAACAAGCGACGTAGCCGAGGCTTTCCAGTATCGGCCGACCGCTCTCGCGGGGCTGGTGTCCTGAGTCAGAGATTCGCTAACAGATTCAGTGCTTTGCCTTTGTCATGCTGAACGAAGTGAAGCGTCCGTCGGACCACGCCTGCCATCACGGATTCTTCGCTGACGTTCAGAATGACATCTGGCTGCGGATTTCTGATTCACCACACTGGAAAGCCCCACCTACGGGCTTGTTCGGCACGCTTCCCCTGGCCGTTGACACAGGGGTAGGGGCTGCAATACTGTTCTTCCGCCTGCCTGTCGGTCGGCAGGCCCGCCAGTCTTCGCCTTGAGGAGCGCCCTTGCACCTCTACCGCAGCCTAGTCTTCGTGCCCGGCATCCGGGAGAACATGATCGAGAAGGCCCGGGGCTTCCAGGCCGACGTCATCGTGTTGGACCTAGAGGACTCGGTGCCGCCGGCCGAGAAGGAGGGGGCGCGGCAGATCGTGCGGCGGGCCATCCCCGCTCTGGCCGCGCTGGGCCACACGGTGCACGTCCGCGTAAATGCCGTGGGCAGCGGCCTCGCCCGCGACGACTTGGCCGCCGTGGTCTGCCCTGAGCTGTCTGGCATCACCCTTCCTAAGGCAGAGTCGGCCCAGGACATTCGCGACATCGACGTCCTCATCCGGGAGCAGGAGATGGAGCATGGTGTGAAGCCGGGGACTCTGGGCTTGATCCCCACCATCGAATCGGCCCGCGGCGTTCTCCGCTGCGAGGAGATCTGCCAGGCTTCGACGCGTCTGGTCGCCATCACGCTCGGTGCCGACGACTACACCGCCGACATGGGCGTGCATCGTACGCGCGAGGGCCGCGAGTTGGACTACGCCCGCCAGGTGATAGCCGTCTGCGCCCGTGCCTCTGACATCCTGGCCCTGGATACCCCATTCGCCGACTTCCGGGACGAGGAGGGCCTGGTACGGGAGTCTGAGTGGGTGCGCTCCCTGGGCTTCAAGGGCAAGTACCTCATCCACCCTGGCCAGATCGGGCCTGTGAACCGCGTCTTCTGCCCCGCCGAGGAAGAGGTCAGCTACGCTCGCCGGGTGGTGGAGGCCTTCGAAGAGGCGCTCGCCAAAGGCGAGGGCGCTGTGCAGGTGGACGGTCGCATGGTGGACCTGCCGGTGGCCAAGCGCTCGCGGGCGCTTATCGAACTAGCCGAGGCCATCGAGGCCCGCGAGCCGCCCGCCGGATAGCGCTCCCCGGCTCAACGGGCGCCCAGGTCCACCGCCCACCAGTGGCCGTAGGCAGTGGTGCTCAGGTAGTAGTAGCCAGTCCCAAGTTCCCGGTAGGCAGGATCCAAGAGGCGAGCGCGGTGCTCCGCGCTCGCCAGCCAGTGTGTGACAGCCTCCTCCGGGCTTTCCTGTCCCGCGGTGCAGACCTCCCCCAGGGCGGTCCAGCCGCTGTAGCCCGCCGCCTGCACGCGCCCCACAACCGTCGAGCCGTCGGGACCTGTGTGGCTGAGAAGGCCGGCCTCGGCCATGGCGCGCGCCTGGCCCTGGGCAGCTTCGGCGAGACTGGGCACGGCTGCGAGGGGCTCTAGGTTCTCCTGCTGGCGGGCGGCGTTGATCAGGTCAACCACGCGGTTGGCGAAGGCCGTGTTCTCTTCGGCGACGACGGTCGGTGGGACTGGTGTGGGTGCTTCGGTGGGCCCGGCAGGTGAAGCGTCGAGATCCCCAGGAGCCGCCTCTGAGGGGAGAGACGGCACACCGGGAAGGGGGGCTGGCGGCGCCTGGGGCGACACAGCAGCGGGCGGGGATGGATTCGTGGGTGCTGGTGGCGTTTGGGGGCCGGGAGCGGGCGTAGCCGTGCCGTACTCACGCTCGGCGGTGGGTGTGGCGGCGACGGCGGTCGCGAGGACCTCGGAAGACGGCGTCTCGGGTGGTTCGGAGCAGGCGGTAACGAGGAGCGCGCTGGAGATGCAGGCCGCCGCGACCAGGGAGGCGACAAGACGCTGGAGGACCCGCCGAACCGTGTGCCCTCGCCGATGGGCCTGGAGAGAGCGAGAATGAAGCATCCTGCTGCCGGCGTCCTCGGCGCCGCTTGTCGCTGCGACCGGCGGCCTGCGCTGACGCACCGCAGTCTACAGTGTGAGGCGCGCCGCCGCAACGATGCGGCGGGCAGGCGAGGATCATGAGCATCGTTCCATGTGGGGAATCGTCTGCTCGTCCCAGGAGAGGGATCTGCTCGGCGGCGCGGGGTGCTGCCTGCCCTTATCCGCTACCGTGCGTCGGTGGCCACGTGGCTCAGGAACCACTGGTAGCGGGCAGGCGAGATGCGGGCCAGCTCCTCTGGGTCATCGAAAAAGAGGGCGAAGGAGTTGGCGTAGTCCTCCAGCGGGTCTTGGTGGGAGAGATAGCTCCAGACCTGTGGCCCGTCGTAGGCGAAGTGGATCTCGGTCTGGTCATGGGCGGCGGCCACCTCCGCGTCGGAGCTAAGCAGCCGCCAGCCGGTCGCCTGCATGAAATCACGCATCTCCTGCTGAAAGAAGACCCAGGCGTAGCGGCCGGGCGGCGTCATTCGCATCTGATAGGCGTGGCCCAGCTCGTGGAGGATGGTGCGCGTTCCCTGGCCGGGGACGACGACCAACTCGTTGCGCGCCTCGTTATTGGAGTAGAAGTTCGCGGGGTTGGAGTAGAGGCTTTGGCCGGAGAGGGTGCGCGCATCCCGGTTAGCCAGGACATACAGGCGGCCGTAGAAAGGGCTGCCCAGGTCACGGACCACGTGCGGCGGCAGGAGGGAGAGAGCGTCGAGCACCGCCTGAAGCGTCAGGGGGTTCCACGACTGGCCGTCGACGACGATCTCGACGCCGTAGCGCTCCCGCGCTTCTTCTACCGGGCAGGAGGCAGCGACGCCTGCCACCAGGAGAAGCAGCGTTCCCAGAAGGAGCGGCAGCGACAGCCGGCGACGGGAAGGAGACGCCGACGGCGCCGTCGTTCCGGCAGGCTCTCGCAACCGACGATACAACACTCTCGTACGCGGCGGGGTCTAGGCGGGGAATACAATAACCGGCAACCCCTGTTGCCGGTTTCACCACTGGCTGGCCCGTGGGACGGGCCCGGCCGAAGCCCCGGTGACCAGATTGCGGCGCCCTCTTCTGTCGTCCGCCGCCCGGACTAGTCCGTCTGCGGCGGGGAGGGCCCTGGGCCTCGGCTCAGCGCCTCAACAGAGAATCCAGTCTTCACTTGATCAAACTGCTGGAGGCTGTGGATGTTACAGCTAGCTCACGTCATCGGGTATCTGACCCAGTCGCCGTAGCTCCATCTGGGCCTCGGCCGCGATGCGGTTGTGACGTGCGAGGAGCAGCCGCTTGGCGCGCTCGATGAGCGCCAGCCGCTGAGGCGAAAGGAGGCCGCGCGAGGCCAGATCCGCCACCTCATCTTCATCCTCGGTCCAGGCGCGACCGGAGGGGTCCACCCAGACGTCGAGGGCCAGGTCCAGGTACTCGACGCGCCCCGGCCGGAGCCGGATCTCGTCCACCACGTCGAAGCGGTGGGCGATGAGGCCGCCGTCGGGTCCCTTCAGCACGTACAGCAGATAGTGCCTCCGCGCCCAGAAGAAGCCGTAGGTGCGGCGCCCGGCCGGAAAGACGAAGCCGCCCGCTCGACGCTCGCTGGGGTGGTGGAAGAGGAGCACGGCGAGACGCGGGCTGACGTCCAGGGCCTGGCAGCGATACGTCTTCTGCCGCCCCTCCGGGAAGCGCTTGACCTCCAGGACCTCCGGCCTCACGGTCGCTTCTGGACGTTCCACTGTTCAGGTGCTATGCTGCGGCCGCCCTTGGCCTCAGGTTCTTCGACAAGCCCTCGGCCTGAGCTCGGGCCGAAGGCTCAGAATGCCGTATGCTCTGCCCTTCCTGCGAGAGCTCGTTCGGCATCCCGAGCTTGTCGAGGGACCCAGCCTTTCGAGGAGGGCCCCGCATTCTCATTCTTCGTGGTGTCGGGTGAAAACCGACATGGACGATTCTGAGCGCAGCGAAGAATCCGGCTCAAGAGACCCTTCGCTTCCCAGACCGGGCGCTCAGGGTGACAGAACAGAGTGGTTCGGCCGCAGACCATGTCGGCGCCCCGGTGAATGTGCCTGACGCGAAGGAGAGCACGATGCCAGAGTTCGCGAACATCATCTACGAGAAGAAAGACAGGATCGCCGTTATCACCATCAACCGTCCCGATCGGATGAACGCCGTCGACCCCCAGACGAGCCAGGAGCTGCGCGACGCCTGGTCTGACTTCCGGGACGACAACGAGGCCTGGGTGGCCATACTGACCGGCGCCGGCGAGCGGGCCTTCTCGGCCGGCCTGGACCTGAGGGCGACGGCCGAGGCCTTCGCGGCAGGCAGCGTGCCGCGCTTCACTGTCCCCTTCGGCGGCGTCACCCGCGGCATCGATATCTTCAAGCCCATGATCGCCGCCATCAACGGCCACTGTCTGGCTGGCGGCCTGGAGATGGCCCTCTGCTGTGACATCCGCATCGCCGCCGAGAACGCCACCTTCGGGCTGCCGGAGGTGACGCGGGCCATCATTCCCGGCGCCGGGGGCACCCAGCGCCTGCCGCGGGCCATCGGCCTGGCCAAGGCCCTGGAGCTGATCATCACCGGAGGCCGCATCGACGCCCAGGCGGCCTTGCAGTACGGCTTGGTCAGCCAGGTGCTGCCTCAGCCGGAGCTGATGCCGAGGGCCCTCGAGCTGGCCGAAGCCATCTGCCAGAACGGCCCCCTTGCCGTCAGAGCGGCCAAGGAGGCAGCCTGTCGCGGCTACAACCTGACGCTCGAGGAGGGGCTGGCGCTGGAAGCCAGGCTCTCCGACGGGATCTGGCTCACGGAGGACTCCCGCGAGGGGCCCACCGCATTTGCCCAAGGGCGGAAGCCGGAGTACAAGGGCTGCTGATCTGGCGAGCTAACCTTCGTCGCTGCGACATCTGGCTCGCCGCCGGACCCGTCCCTGCCGCGGCCTTGCCTGCCCACCATCTTAGACCACAACGGTGCGCGGCGTCTTCGATTCCTTCCCGCCTTCGGTGCGATTTGCTATACTCACGTCGGACTCTGGGGAAAGGAGTGAGCGGCCGCGCTCTCGGCCCGGGCCGGGACGGCCGCGATTCATGTCATGCCGGTTCTAGTCGTCATCGGCGGTCAGTGGGGCGACGAGGGCAAGGGGCGCATGGTGGACCTCCTGGCCCGCAGCGCCTCTGTGGTGGCCCGCTACTCGGCGGGGAACAACGCTGGCCACACCGTGGTCACCGACCGGGGCATCTTTCGCCTCCATCTAGTGCCGGCCGGCATCTTCTACGCCGACAAGGTCTGCCTCATTGGGAACGGCGTCGTCATCGACCCCAGCATCCTGCTCGAGGAGATAGAGTCCCTGGAGTCGAATGGGGTCAGCACCAAGAACCTCTTCGTCAGCAGCCGAGCGCAGGTCATTATGCCTTACCACGTGCTGATCGACCGGCTGGACGAGGAGTTGCGTGGGCCGGCGGCCATCGGCACCACCATGCGGGGAGTGGGCCCGGCCTTCGCCGACAAGGTGTCGCGCGTGGGTATCCGCATGGCCGACCTCATCCGGCCAGAGGTCTTCCGCGCCCGCCTGTCGCTCATCCTTCCGTACAAGAACGCCTTCCTGACGAAGCTCTACGGCGGTGAGGCTCTGGACTTCAACGAAGTGTATGAGACTTACTCCGACTACGGCCGGCGGCTGGCGCCTTTCGTCCGCGACACTATGGCCCTCGTCCACGAGGCGCTGGACAGGGGCCAGACGGTGGTCCTGGAGGGTGCCCAGGGGAGCCTGCTGGACCTCGACGCTGGGACCTACGAGTACGTTACATCCTCCGTCCCCTCCTCGACGGCGGCGGGGGCTGGTATCGGCATGGGCATCGGGCCCACGGCGATAACGAAGGTGGTGGGCGTCTACAAGGCCTACAACACCCGCGTCGGGAACGGCCCCATGCCTACGGAGCTCGTGGACGAGAAGGGCGAGGTGCTGCCGGAGGCCATCCAGATCCGAGACCGGGGTAAGGAGCTAGGCTTCGGCGAGTACGGCGCCACCACCGGACGGCCCCGCCGCTGCGGCTGGTTCGACGCCGTGGCCGCTCGCTACACTGCCCGCCTCAACGGCCTCACCGGCGCCCTCATCACCCGGCTTGACGTGCTTGATAGCTTCAAGAGCCTCAAGATCTGCACCGGTTATCACATCGACGGCAGGCCGGTGGAGGGCTTCCCGGCCAGCACCTGGGAGCTGGCCCGCTGTGAGCCCATCTACGAGGAGGTGCCGGGCTGGGAGAAGGACACCAGCGGGGTGCGCCTCTTCGACGACCTGCCGGCGGCCGCACAGGCCTACGTGCGCCGCCTGGAGAGCCTCATTGGCTGTCCGGTCGCTATCGTCTCCGTGGGCCCTGAGCGGGACCAGGCCATCATCGTCAAGCCGGTGCTGTAGGCCCTCGCTGGCGCCGTACCGCGCGCCTTCCGCTTCGCCAGGTGCCGACTGCCGCGGGGGTTGTGGGCGGCTCGCCGAAAGGGGGGAGGCTCCGTGCAATTGGCGGGTTGGCTCGAAAGGGACGACAATAGGCTTGGAGGTGGTGGCATGGCAAAGAAGATCAAAGAGCGTCGAAGCCCCCAGTACCACGCCACCCCCCGTCGTGGGAAGCGAAGCGCTGTGCGTGCTCCCGAGCGTGGCGCCAGCAAAGATAGGCTCCGGCGGGTAGCGAGCCAGGTGGCTGCCACCAAGCGCTACGACGCGGCAAAGGTGGTTGACCGACACTAGGCTGCGCATGTCACCAGCCGAGGAGCGCCTCCTCTCAGAAGGGCCGCCGCGCCGCCTTTTCCTCGACACCAGCTTCGTGGTTGCCACCCTCGTGGCCAGGGAGCCGCGCCACGAAGAGTGTCTCTCGTTCGCCGAAACTCTTCAGGATGCCGGCACGGTAATCGTGTACTCTACCCTGCTGCGTTTGGAGCATCTGAACGCCTGGCGCAAGCTGCTCAAGGATAGTCTGTTACCTCCGGAACCGGGACCTCAGCTTCGCCTTGAGTTGAATGTGCCAAAGGATGACCGCATCCACTGGCTGCGCGTCGCCGACATCCTTCTGGACCAGTTCCTGGCTCAGTTCCCGAGAACTGAGATTCGGCTGGGCCGACGCGTGGTCTCGATGGCCATTGAACTTGTCGGCCGCTTCGATCTGCAGTCGTACGATGCCGTCCATCTAGCTTCCGCGTTCCACGCTGGATGCACCGACATCGCGTCGCTTGACAAGGACTTTCGGCGCGTGGATGGCATTCGCCTGTGGAACAATCGCCTGCGCCCCTAGAGCGAACTGACCGCAACCTACGGGCACCCAGACACGGCGTCCGACGCCTCCTTCTGGTGGGTGCGTCGCGGCCCCAGCCGTCCTCTCGCCGGGAGCTGACGCAGTAGCTCTGCGCTGGGCCTTCCCCTTCTGACGCCTGACCCGCTCAGCGTACTTCCGAAGAGGCTCGCCGAGGCTCTCTCCCGGAGCCGGCTGAACACGGATACGGAAGCGCTGAACTCCGGCCCAAGGGAGCGGAAGTTCCAGAAAGTCCTGACAAGGGGTGCGCAGTGCACTCGCGATTCCCGGCCAGCTCAACGGTTCGCGGCCGAAGCTCTCCACTCAGTCTCAAGTAGTCCGTAGAGCAGAGTATCCCACCAGCGCCCCTTGAAGTGCTCATTCTCTCGCAATCGGCCTTCCGGTCGCAGCCCCACCCGCTCCAGCACCCTCGCAGAGGCGGCGTTGTCAGCGATGCACCAAGACGAAATGCGGTGCAGCTCCAACTCCCGGAACCCGAAGTCAACGATGGCCAGGGCGGCCTCGGTGGCAAAGCCTTGGCCCCAGTACTCCGGCGCCAGCTCAAAACCGATATCCGCTTCCCAGTCATTCTCCGGTTTGCGCCGAATCCCGCAGTTGCCGATGAGCCGCCCACTGTCCGACAAGGTGATCGCTAATTGGAATTTGCGGCGCGGCCGGTCCGCCTGTTGGTCCAGAAACATCTGCACGAAGTCCCGCACCTCAGCCTCGCTGCGGTCAGTCCAGGCGTAGAAGCGGAGATAGCGTGGATCGCGTTGATAGGCTAGCACATCAGGCCAGTCATCAGTTACGAACTCGCGGAGGACAAGCCGACCTGTGGTGATGCGCATGATGGTTGGCTAGACGAGCTCCAATTGACAGCCTCTATGCGGCCCCCGATGGACGAGAGAGGCCAATAACGACCCAGCAACTACGGTGGCAATAGAGCGTTCCATGTAGAGCTGGCTGTCGTTTCTGCGAATCAGCCCCTGTTCGCAGGCCCCAGCCTTCCTCTCCCCGGGAGCTGACGCAGTCGTTCTGCGCCTGAGACCCCCAGAACGCCAAGAACCGAGAGCCACTGCGGCGTGCGCCCTGGCCCTCGGTCCTATGCTCTATGCTCTCGTCCCGCCCTATACGGTCACCGGCAGGTCGATGCGGTGGCGCTTCACCTCGGCGGCGATCTTCTCCGCCGCCGCCGGGTCCGGCTCGCAGAGGGGGAGGCGCAGGCCGCCCACCTGGAAGCCCACCGTGTTGAGGGCGTGCTTGATGGGGATGGGGTTGCTGGCCGCCGTCATCAGCGTGCCCATCAGTGGCAGCAGGCCCCGGTGGATGCGGGCTGCCTCCTCCACCCGGCCGGCGAGGTAGGCCTCGATCATCTCCTTCATCTGGTGGCCGACGAGGTGAGAGACGACGCAGATGACGCCGTAGCCGCCCACGGAGAGGATGGGCAGGGTATCGCCGTCGTTGCCGCTCCAGACCAGGAAGTCCTCGCGGGTGTTCTCGATGATCTGGGCCACCTGCTCCAGGTTGCCGCTGGCCTCTTTTGCCCCCACGATGTTGGGAATGCGCGAGAGACGGACCATGGTGTCGGCGGTGATGTTCACCGCCGTACGCCCGGGTATGTTGTAGATGATGCAGGGTAGGCCGGTGGCGCGGGCTATGGCCTCGAAGTGGCGGAAGATGCCCTCCTGTGTGGGCTTGTTGTAGTAGGGGCAGGTGAGCAGGAGCCCGTCGACGCCGGTCCCTTTTGCCTCCTGGCTCAACTCCACGCTCTCGGCCGTGTTGTAGCTGCTGGTGCCGGCGATGACGGCCCCCGCGTCGCCCACGGCCCGCTTCACCTCCGCAAAGAGGCGCAGCTTCTCCTCCGCGGTAAGGGTGGGCGCCTCGCCCGTGGTTCCGGTCACGACGACGCCGTTGCTGCCCGACTCCAGCAGGGCCAGGGCCAGGCGCCCGGCCTGCGCGTAGTCGACGGCGCCCTCGGGCGTGAAAGGTGTGACCATGGCCGTGAGCAGACGGCCTATCTGAGACATGGGGAGCCTCCTGACTACTTTCTGGCGGGGATGCTAGTGCCCTTCGGACTTACTGAGATTCTTCGCTTCGCTTAGAATGACAGTCTCGTCACCCTGAGCGAAGCGAAGGGTGTGTCTTGGCTTGGACTGGCGCTAGATCAGGTTCCTCGCGACAAGCTCCTCGGCGATCTGGATGGCGTTGGTGGCAGCCCCCTTGCGCAGGTTGTCGCTCACGATCCAGAAGACCATCCCGTTGGGGTGAGAGCTGTCCTGGCGGATGCGCCCCACGAACACGTCATCCCGGCCCGCCGCCGTCCACGGCTGGGGGTAGAGGCTGACGCTGGGGTCGTCCTGGATGGTCACGCCGGGAGCCTGGCCCAGGATCTGTCGGACCTCCTCCACTGACCAGGGCCGGCTGAACTCCACGTGGACGGCTACGCTGTGGCTGACCAGGACGGGAACGCGGACGCACGTTGCCGAAATGGCGATGCTCTCGTCGTGCATGATCTTCTGCGTCTCCGCCATCATCTTCCACTCTTCCTTCGTGTAGCCGTCGTCCCTGAAGACGTCGATCTCCGGCAGGAGGTTAAAAGCGATCTGGTGCGGGTAGACGTGGGGGACGACCTCCTTGCCCTCTTGGATGGCCTTGCTCTGTGTGTTCAACTCCTCCACCGCCAGCCTGCCGGTGCCGGAGACCGACTGGTAGGTGGCGGCGGTGATGCGCTTGATGGGGTTCACCCGGTGCAGAGGCCAGAGGACCATCACCACCGGCGTCGTCGAGCAGTTGGGGATGGCGAGGATGCCTTTGTGCCACTCCACGTCGCCCGCATTGACCTCAGGTACGACCAGGGGTACTTCGGGGTCCATGCGCCAGGCGGAGCTGTCATCGATGGCCACGGCCCCCATCTTGGCGACGATGGGGCAGTAGGTCTTGGAGGCCGCACCGGAGGCGGAGATGAAGGCCAGGTCGGCGCCCTCGAAGGACTTGGGCGTCGTCTCCTCGACCACCAGCTCCTGCTCACCCACCATCATGCGCTTACCGGCCGAGCGGGAAGTGGCGAGCAGCTTGAGGGAGGCGACGGGGAAACGGCGCTCTAGGAGTATCTTTATGAACTCCTGGCCTACCACTCCCGAGGCCCCCACGAGGGCAATGTTGTACTGTTTTTGACCGTCAGGTGACATTCGTGGCATGGGGTCCCCTATCCCGCCGCCCGTATCTTCTCGATCTCCATAAGGGGCGGCTCGAAGATATTAGTCTGTCCTTGCGTTTACATCAATCCGCTGTGTGCGCGGCGGCCTCCCGGCCGACCAAGCCCTGGGTCTTTTCCCTGTTGCGTGTGGCCACTGCATGGCCCCGGCAAATCGCCCTCCGGCGCCTAACGATTCTCGGCCTATCACGGCCGAGGGCCCGTCCCCGCCGACATGAACCCTCGCTTGTGCGTGGTGTCGGGAGCAGGAGCACTCGCTCACAGGCCGATGAGCTTGTCGAGGCCGCGGACGAGCTCGCTGCGGTTCATGACCTCGCGGGTGGCCAGGAGGATGCCGGGGATGAAGGACTCTCGACCTGTAGAGTCGTGGCGGATGGAAAGGGTCTGCCCCTGGCCGCCGAAGATGACCTCCTGGTGGGCCACGAGCCCCGGCAGCCGCACGCTGTGGACGCTCACGCCGTCCAGGGAGCCGCCGCGGGTGCCGGGCAGCGTCTCCTTCTGAGGCACATTCTGCTCAAATGGGCGGCCATGGGCGGCCACCATCTCGCGGGCCGTCATGAGGGCAGTGCCGGAAGGAGCGTCCACCTTCTGCTCATGGTGGAGCTCAATCACCTCGGCGTAGTCGAAGTAGCGGGCGGCCACCTTGGAGAGGTGCATCAGGAGCACGGCGCCGATGGCGAAGTTGGGCGCCAGGACGGCGCCCAGGTTCTTGCTCTTGCAGGTTGCCTCCAGCTCGCGGACGAAATCGTCGGAGAGGCCGGTGGTGCCGATGACCAGCCGTGCCCCCGCCTCCAGGGCGGCCCGCGCCACCGACGGCGCCCACTCCGCGTTCGTGAAGTCGATGACCACGTCGGGGCCGCAGCGAGCAAAGAGAGTCTGTGGTTCGCGGTCCAGGGGCACCAGGCCTGTCCCGTCGGGCAAGGAAGCGAACTCCTCAGCCGAGAACTTCTCCAGGACGCCCACGGGCTCGATGTCAGGCTCACGGCAGACGGCACCCAGGATCTCCCGGCCCATCTTTCCTGTGCCACTGACCACAACGCGAATGGAAGACACGAGACCCCCTCCGGCAGCGATGACGGGGGCATTATAACCCGTGGGCGCCGAAAAGAAGAAGAGGTTAGGCCCCGCCCTTTTGTATGTGGCCTGTTGCTGGATCCCTCAGCGGGCGGGGCGGCGGGGTCCGTAGGGCGCCCGCGGTGGTGGCGGCGGCCCGGACGGCCGTTCGAAGCCGCGGTTCGGTCGGCGGCGGCGGGCGCCCTGCCCTCCGCTGCGGTCGAAGCCGCCCGGACGGCCGTTGCCCCGCCGACGTGCGCTCTGGGGTGGGCCCTCGCGGTAGCCGGGGCCTGCGGAAAACCGGCGTTGGGGTGCTCCCTCACCACCGGAGTGGGATCCGGCCGCCACGGGCTTGGGAGGGCCAGAGCCGCCCTCCAGCACCGCCCGCCGGGAGAGGTTGATGCGGCCCAGGTGATCGATCTCTGTCACCATCACCATCACCTCGTCGCCCACCTGCACCACGTCTTGCACGCTGGGCACGTGATAGTCGGCCAGCTCCGAGATGCGCACCAGTCCTTCCTTGCCGGGCATGACCTCCACGAAGGCGCCGAAGTCGACGAGGCGGGTCACCTTGCCGGTATAGATGGCGCCCACCTCCACGTCTCTGGTTAGCCCCTTGATGATCTCGATGGCGCGGTTGGCCATCTCCTCACTTGTGGAGCCGACGCTGACGGTGCCGTCGTCCTCCACGTCGATGGTGCATTTTGTCTCCTCGATGATGGAGCGGATGACGCGACCGCCGGGGCCGATGACGGCGCCGATCTTGTCGGGCTGTATCTGGATGCGATACATGCGCGGCGCGTAAGGGGACAGCTCGGCCCGGCTCTCCGGGATGGCCTCCAGCATCTTGCCTAGCACGTAGAGGCGTGCTTCCCGAGCCTGGGCCAGGGCCTCCCTCATGATCTCCAGGCTGATGCCTGTGACCTTGATGTCCATCTGGAGGCCCATGATGCCGTCGGCGGTGCCGGCCACCTTGAAGTCCATGTCACCCAGCGCGTCCTCGATGCCTGCGATGTCGGTGAGGACCTTGTAGTTGCCGTCCTCGCCCATCACCAGACCCATGGCGATGCCAGCCACGGGCGCCTTGATGGGCACACCGGCGTCCATCAATGAAAGGGTGCTGCCGCAGACGCTGGCCATGGAGGTGCTGCCGTTGCTGGAGAGCACCTCTGAGACCAAGCGGATAGTGTAGGGGAAGTCCTCCTCGTCGGGGATGACCGGCTCAATAGAGCGCTCGGCCAGGGCGCCGTGCCCCAGGTCACGGCGGCTCGGCGTGCCTATGCGCCGCACCTCTCCCACCGAGTAGGGCGGGAAGTTGTAGTGGTGCAGGAAGCGTTTGCTCTCTTCGGGCGACAGGGTGTCGAGGCGCTGTTCCTCCCTCGAGGATCCCAGGGTGGCGATGGTGAGGACCTGGGTCTGGCCGCGGGTGAAGAGGCCCGAGCCGTGGGTGCGGGGCAGGATGCCCACCTCGCAGGTGATGGAGCGGATCTCCGACGGGCTGCGTCCGTCGGGGCGGATGTCGTCCTTCAGGATGCGGGCTCTGATTTCGCGCTTGATCTCCTGGTCGAAGGCGGCCAGCAGCAGCTCTGGCTGGTAGGCCTCGCCCAGGCGCTCCAGAAGCTCTTCCCGACGCTCAGCGATAGCGTTTTCCCGCTCGCTCTTCTCTAGGGTGGCGACGATCTCGCCCATCCTGTCCGCCGCGAAGTGGGCCACCGCCTGTCGCAGCTCGGCCTGCGGCTCCTCCGGAGCGAAAGGCTTCTTGGGCCGCCCGTGCTCGGCGATGACCTCTTGCTCGAGGGCGATGATCTCCTGGTTGGCTTCGTGCCCGAAGCGGATGGCTCCCAGGACCAGCTCCTCCGACACCCCCCGAGCGCCAGCCTCCACCATCATGACGGCGTCGCGGGTGCTGGCCACCACCAGATCTAGCTGGCTGTTGTGTAGCTCACTGAAGGTGGGATTGATGACGTACTGGTCGCCGATGTAGCCGACGCGCACCGAGCTCACTAGCTCGCTGAAGGGGATGTCGGACATACAGAGGGCGGTAGAGGCACCCACCGTGGCCAGCACGTCGGGATCGTTCTCCCGGTCGGCGGACAGGACCGTGATGACCACCTGTATGTCGTTCCGGTAGCCCTTGGGGAAAAGGGGTCTCAGGGGACGATCGGTGAGGCGGTCGGCCAGGACAGCCTCCGTGCTGGGGCGGCCCTCCCGGCGGAAGAAGCTCCCTGGGATCTTGCCTGCGGCGTAGAGGCGCTCCTCGTAGTCGATGGTCAGGGGGAGGAAGTCGACCCCTTCCCGTGGCTCCGCGCTGGCGCAGGCGGTGACGAGGACGACAGTGTCACCGAATGCGACGGTGACGGCGCCGCCGGCTTGGAGCGCAAGTTTCCCGACTTCCATTGATAGGGTGCGGCCGCCGATGGTGCGCTGGTGAATCTGCGACATGAATCTGGAACCTCCCGGTCTGTTCTCAGCTAGCGAGTATGGTCCTCAGGCGGGCACTGGCCTCGTCGCCAATGCTGCCCGCCTCCAGAGGGCTCGAGAACCGTATTTGGAGCCGGGTGCAGGCCTACGTCATACCGCCCGCCGACCCCGGTGGGGTAGGGCGCCCATCTACTGTGAGGACCGTTCTCTTCCCAGGGGTGCTGTCCGCCTGAGGGGTCTCACGCTCTCGGGGGTCGTCTTCTACCCTTTTTTCCTGTCTCTCCCAGTCGGTGCGAGAGGGCCTCCGCGTCTTCTCCTACTTACGGAGGCCCAGCTTGGAGACGATGGCGCGATAGCGCTCAACGTCCTGGTTGTTCAGGTAGGTGAGCTGCCTTCGCCTCTGTCCGACCATCTTGAGGAGTCCCCGCCGGCAGTGGTAGTCATGGCGGTGGACCTTGAGGTGTTCGGTGAGCTGCCTGATCCGCTCCGTAAGGAGCGCCACCTGCACCTCCGCGGAGCCTGTGTCCCCATCGTGACGGCGGTGAGCCGTGATGAGGCTATCCCTTGTCTCTCTGGTCAACATTCCGCAGGCGGCGATGAACCCTTCTCTGGTCTCTGAGCGCCAGGATAGCACAGAAGACTCAGGAACCGCAACAGACTGCATCCCGTGGGGACAGAACGCAGAACCCGGCGCTCGCTCGAACATAGCAGGAAGCAAGAAGAGACTAGTGATCCATTAAGTGTGTAAGACGGGGCACTTCGGATAAGGTGAGTGTGCAAGTAAACACTCAGTCCGAAGGAGGTCCCGTCCATGTCTATCCTA
>Ga0315289_10000995_pt1 | contig 44158 bp, 59 predicted proteins | sample YL17G11_40_MG_FD_203452 | JGI IMG/M metagenome (GOLD analysis project Ga0315289, IMG submission 203452) | Sediment microbial communities from Yellowstone Lake, YNP, Wyoming, USA - YL17G11_40 | ecosystem: Environmental > Aquatic > Freshwater > Lake > Sediment | place: USA: Wyoming | collected... | reverse complement strand
TTTAAAAGGCCATGAGTCATGGTTAGAGATAAATAAGACACTCAATAGAGACAGGAAAATAGATCAACTATTAAACTAAACCTAATGTCATCTATATAATCGTAATGAATACGATAAAAGATTTTATAAAGAACTTATCAATAAAAGATAAGAAGACTCTCTCACAAAAAGGACTTAAATTAGTAGAAGAAATTGGCGAATTAGCGAGAGTTATATTACCATACGATTCCGCACACGGAACTAACCATAGATTTATTGACAAAGAGAAGATCCTGGAAGAGGTAGTGGATGTTTACCTAACCAATATTTCAATTGCACATTCACTTGGTATAACCGAAGAAGAGTTTGATGATATGTTGGTTAGAAAATCAGAGAAGTGGGCAGAACTACAATCAAGAGAAGAGAAGGCAACATTCCCACTACCATTTGAGATACATGTAACTATTAGTACAAATGAAATTGATATAGATAACTTCAAGAGGTCATGCTCAACAATAGAAGTTAAGCCAATAGTCTTAGACTTGGAGATAAATGGAGAACAACCTATTAAAGATGTAATGACGAGTTCTAAACACTTTGGTGATAACAAGAGTGCATATTTAGAATGTGAGAGGATTACAAGTGAACTAGGATTACACGGATATAAGGTTGTTAGGAAGAAGATTGAAACTGTGCCGTGGCATCCAGCAGCACCAGTTATTAGTAGAGGAGAACCAATTGCAAATGGGTGCTACTTTGAGTCACATATTGGAGTTGCGATAACACCAGAACAGAAAGATGATTTGGATTTCTTTGTCAATTCAACTTTAAGAGATAAATCTCTCATAAGACTTGATGGTATCACTAAACTAAGTCAGAACTTCTTTAAGAAGTCAAAGGATGGAAGTAAGTTTATTAATATGCTTACATACAGATGCAATATGATTGGATCACCATCATTTAAATTACAGGTTGAGGGACTGAAACAACTATTGTTGGATGAGGGATTTGAATTTGAAAAAGTAGAAGTAGAGTATGCTCTCTATGATACAAATGTGAGTCATGATGCTAAATGGATACTTGGATAATAAGAGATAAAATCAAAAGAGGACTCGTTGGGTTTTCGATAGGAGAGACTGTTATTCTTTTTAGAAGAAAGAATAAGTACCCGAAACTAGAAGATGGTGTTGAATATACCATACAGAGTATAGAGAATGATTTCCTACTTGTAAGAAACCACTCCACCGATGGAATTGGATGGAACCAACCAATCAAAGTGCACAAAACATATGTTATGAGTAAATCAGGATTAAGAGATATTAAGATAGATATTTTATTCAAATAAACAAACAATTTATCGATATATCATATAAATAAAAAATAGAATTACACCGAATGGGAAAATTAGTACTTACACAGATAATGAAAAACGAGGCACACGTTGTTACTCGTATGTTAAATTCAATTAAATCGGTTGTTGATATCATTGTGCTTATAGATACAGGATCAACAGACAATACAATTGAAGTTGTAAAAAAATGGGGAGTCGATAATAATATCGAAACTCACGTTTTCGAAAGACCATTTGATAACTTCGAAGCATCAAGAAACTTCTCAATAGAGATGGGTAGACAGGTTACTAAGGACAGAGGAAATGACTATTGGGGTTTCTGGCTTGATTGTGATGAACAACTTGTTGTTGATGAAAAGGTATTTAGTAAATCAAAGCTTAATAAAGATCTGTATATGTTTAACACATATATCGGTCAAATGAAATATACTCGTAATGAGTGTTATAAGCTGGATAAAGCATTTAGATTCTATGGACCAGTTCACGAATTTATCGTATCTGATGATAAAAACATCACTTCCGGACTAATGGAAGGACTAAATGTAAATGTGCAAATGGATGGTGGTTCCTGGAAAGGAAATGTCCCTGAGAAATACAAATCACACGCATTCGTATTAGAGAAATATATTGATGCTAATAGACAAGACCCAAGATGGATATTCTATACAGCTCAGTCATATCATGACTCAGCATCTATTCCTGATAACAGAGAAGAGAATGAAGAGAGATTAAGAAGAGCTCTTAAATACTACAAAGAGAGAGTAAGTAGAAATGATGGATATGCTGAAGAAGTATTTTATTCACAATTCAGAATTGGAACCATAATGAGAGTTATGGAATTACCTTGGTCAGAAACACATCAAGAGTTATTGAAAGCATATTCTATGGACTCACTAAGAGGTGAGCCAATTAAAGCAATCATTGACTATTATCTACAAGTGGGTGAGTGGAATAACGCATACTTGTACACAAAATTTGCTAAGGTTAACTTTCATGGGAAGAACCCATATCCAACAAGATTATTATTTGTTGATGAATCACTTTATATTTGGAAATTTGCTGAAGCTCACGCTGCCGCTTGTTTCTATACAGGAAAGATGGATGAGGCTAAAGCCAATTATCAAGAGATAATCAGACTAACAAAAACACACCCTCAATATTTTACTCAAGAAGATTTGAATAAGATATCAATGAACGGTCAGTTTTTCAACAAATAATATAATATGTCACATTTAATAGCTCCGTCCATTTTATCTGCTGATTTTGCAAATCTTCAACGTGATTGCGAAATGATCAACAACTCCAAAGCTGATTGGTTTCATGTTGATATAATGGATGGTGTTTTTGTTCCAAATATATCCTTTGGATTTCCGGTGTTAAAGGCCATCCAAAGACATGCGAAAAAACCGTTAGATGTACACTTAATGATCGTTGATCCTGATAGATATGCTCAAGCCTTTAAAGATGTTGGGGCGGAAATACTAACCATACACTATGAGGCTTGTACACATTTACATCGAAGTATTCAAAATATTAAAAGTTTGGGAATGAAAGTGGGTGTTGCAATTAACCCACACACCTCAGTATATTTATTAGAAGATGTAATTAAGGACATTGACCTTATTTGTGTAATGAGTGTAAATCCTGGTTTTGGTGGTCAAAAATTCATTGATAATACATATAACAAAGTAGAGCAGTTAGTCAAACTTAAAAAGAAACATAATTCGAATGCCCTCATTGAAATTGATGGTGGGGTGGACCTTAACAACTACAAAAAGTTGATAGAGACTGGTGCAAATGTTTTAGTTGCTGGTAATACAGTGTTTGGATCCAAAGATCCGGTTGAGACTATACAAAAGCTCAGCTTTATGTAAATATCAAACACAAATGATAAGTTTAATAGCTGCAATGTCAAAGAATAGAGTTATTGGAAACAATAACTCTTTAATTTGGAAACTACCATCCGACCTCAAAAGATTCAAAGAAATCACTTCTGGTGGTATAGTCATAATGGGTAGGAAAACATATGAATCAATAGGTAAGCCTCTACCAAATCGCAGAAATATAATAATAACAAGAGACGAATCATACTCAGCAACTGGGTGTGAAATCGCGCATTCTATCCAAGAAGCAATTGAAATATCAAATAATATATCAGTTGATGTATTTATAATTGGAGGAGGTGAAGTATACTCACAATTCCTTTCAATAGCAAATAAGATATATTTAACAGTGATACATGAAGATTTTGAAGGAGATACCTATTTCCCGGAGATAGGAGATGAATGGATTAAAGTCAGTAGAGAAGATCATCAACCAGATGAAAAGAATCAACACAAATTCTCATTTATAGAATACGAAAAGTATAATTTCTAGACTTATTTAAAATAAAAACACCCACATTGTTAAGAGATGGGTGAAAGAACATGTTATAGTGTTTTATTATTTACTTAGTAGTCTTATCAAGTCTTCGGTGATTTTAGAAATCATCTTTTTACCTTCAACATTAACCAATGGGATATTCTTAATCATCGAATATTTATCATTACCATCAACTGTAATTTTCTCAACCAGCTTACAAAGTTTAGCATCTTTTGAATATTTCTTAATATAATAACCTTTTAATTCGTTTACAAATTTACCCAAGTCAACACCTTCGCGGTAGTTATACTTAACCATTTGAAGTTCATTATCTTGCTTCTCAACCATGATATACCAAATAGATTTCTTAGAAACCTTAACGTTCTCTAAGAAATTATAAGCTTTGGAAGCCTTTGTATTTTTTGGGAACTTAGCAACTTTACCAATAGTTTCAACTTTATCTTCACTTACTTCTTCATCATTCTCTTCATCATCCGAAGGAAGATTAACATCTTGATCCTTAGGCATCATACCTTTTCTGGATACGGGCTTTTCAATTTTCTTGGAGACCTTAGATAAATTTGGATTCATAGGGATATCAATATCATCATCTGGTCGAATAGATGGTTGAACTTCTTCTACCTCTTTGCTCTTGTTACCAGATTTCATGTCTGAAAACCTTTTAAATCCGGATATTCTTTTATCTGCCATACTTTTGAATTGTTAGTTTGTTTTATTATATATTAAAAAAATTACTTGGTTTCTTAATTTTACACATTTAATTTTAATAATTCTTGTTTTTTCTCTCTTCTAAGCTTCCAGGCTTCCTTACCCGATTCGGATATTTTTCTTTTCTGCTCTTCCGTGTGAACATGTCCCTTGTGTGATTCGGATAAATTTTTTATATGGTCTTCAGAAAAAACCTTACCCATATTCGATTTAGATATTTTCTCTTTATGATCCTCTGTAAATTTCTTACCTTTGTTATTAGTGTTTCCAATAAGCGAATCCAATAATGCTTTTTTGTGTGACTCGCTTAATTTTCTACCCTTTGTCCAGGTATTTTTACCTTTAAGTGATTTTGATAACTTCTCTTTATGTTCCTCACTAAATTCATAAACGTATCCAGCCTGACCACCACTTGTTTTATTAACTAACAATGATCCATTGTCTCTAAGATCCTTGATATACTTTCTTTCTATGAAATCAGCCTCCACACTTGTTAGGTTCTCAGCAACCAATTCAATATAATATCCGAAGTTACTAACAATTTCTTTCCACTCCTCGCTTCTTTTATACGTTTGGTTCATTCTATATCTCTGTCCTCTACCAACATAGAATGGTTCCTTTGTTTCCTTATTAAAGTGTATATACACATAATATATATTATCATTCATAGAGTATATTAATTAGGGTGCTTATAGTAGTACTTGTCAACCATATAATTCTTAAAATTCTTCATTATATTCATCTGATCGAATATAATACTTGTCAATTTCTGAAGTCTTTTTAAGTATCCATTCATTATATCATTCTCATACATATAAGGAGACAGTGACTTATCTAATAACATACTCTCATAATCAACAAACTCATTGTTGTCATCATGTCTATGTTTCAAATAATTAATTTCTGGTAATTGTTTTCTATCGTATAGCATGTTGTGTGTATTATTTTATTGATGGTTTGTTTTTGGCATCAACGGTACCCTTTTTAATTATATTAACAGATTTAAGTCCTTTATCATCAATGTTATCAGAATAATAAACATTATTTCTATCATACCAACCACCTCTTATAACAGGTATTTCACTTGGATCAAAGATTATATCACCAAGTACAGGATCCAGACCAACCGATTGTTTCGGATTGAAGTTTGGATCAACCTTGGATGTTGATATGTCGGTATTAAATGAGGAAGCGAATTTGTTCATCTTATTTTCAGCATTGACTTTATTTTGTCTATGATAGTCCTCATTATTCTTACATATAAATTGAATATCAACGGAGTTAATATCCGGTATGGATGCTATTTCTTTGATTATATCAACCTTCGGAACTCTATCAATTCTACTAAAGTTAAGAAAGTATTCGGAAATCCTATCTAATATCTGAGCATTTACAGAATCATCAGCAGCATCCGAATATGTAATAATGAATATATTAATTACATAATATGATAATATGGGAGAATCAATTCTATATTTTCTCGTAAGTTGTATGTTACCACCGGTTCTTAGATATTTATCGATTTTTGACTTTTCATAATCATCAAGAGAGAATGCTCTTATATCAATAGTAAAGTAGTCAGCATTCTGGTTCTTGAATAGTTTGATATTTGGAGTAGCGACTATAAATATACTACCATATTTCTCATAAGCATTAACATGTGAAAATACACCTAGTTTCTTTATCTCATAGGCATATTGTTGAGGAAGACCTAGTACAAAATTATTACTAGCAATTGGCAATATATTCTTAGTAAATTGTAGACTCTCCTTATCAGCACCAAAATTGATGTCAGTATAGATATCAATATTGAATATCTTAGAAGCGTCTAGTGAATTACCAAATCCATCTATTGCATCTGTTATGAATGTCCAATCATTTGGGGTTCTTCTAAAGATATTACCGAATGAACCATCTGTAATTATATAACTAATCTCGATTATTGCACCAACCGGTGGTATTGCACCGAACCCAGAATTACCAAATACTATATCAATACCTCCATTGAATCCAGTCCTAACAACACAGGATTGCTCATCTGGTAGTAATTCATATATATGTTTTTTAATTGACCAATAGTCTCCGTTTACTAGTACCTCAACATTAAAATTTTCAATGTCCTTTTGTCCAGCCAATGCGACTTGGAATGTCTGCAACATCTCTCCAGTTCCGGTAAATGTTGAGCTACTCCACTTCCCCTGTATTATTGGCAAAAAGAATTGAAAATTGGGTGATATTTTATGAGTAACCTTATCATTACCTATGTTTATCGCATACTCTAATGAATTTGTTTTATTCTTCATTGATGTTCTGTTGAAGAAAGTAACTCTACTACCAGGTATTTCTTTCTCAAGATCAATATTTGTTTTGAGTGTTAGCTTCAATGTACCGGTCGCACTTATACCCCTACCTGGAATATGCCCCGCAAATATCGCAGCATTTCTAATGATTCTATCATTGAGAGCATTAGGATCACTTAGATCGAATTGATTTATAGCATTCTTTAGATAGAGAAATGATAACTGATGTAAGTTTTCCAAAACAGTTAAAATTTGACCATATGGACTAGCAGGACTGAATAATATTCCGGCCTTGTTGTGTTCTGTCTTTAAGAACTTCTCAATCTCAAATTTAATGTTTTTATATGTTATTTCAACAAAATTCATTATTTATCTTCCTTTTTTATCGTTTCTAAATATTCCTTGTTAAATCTCTTGTTATCGATGATATCAGTAACGTGATCATAAATCTCATTAATATTTGATACTCTCTCAACAAGATCTGAATTTTCCTTGAGAGGATTTGCATAATACGACCAAGCAAATGTATCATTCTCAACATCCTTTTTAGTTATAATCATTTTAACATCTGTGTTATCTTTAGAAGCTGTTAGTTCAAAGTAATTACCAAACTTGTGACTTGATTTCTCCTCAATCTTTACATCGTAGGATCTAGTTACTAGATTACCATGTATTTTATTGATATTATATTGCATATCCATATGAATACTATTTTATTGTATATATAAAATTATTGGGTTCACTTAGCAATTTCAATATTTAAAATTCGGATATGATATTTTGATTTTGATTAATAAATATATAGTTATATAAAAATAATGATGATTAATGGGTCTAGATAGCATTGCGTCTCTAATTGAAAAATACGGCTTCAAGGGAGCCCTATTTATAATGATAATCTTTGTGGTTTTTAGCGCACTTAAAAGTAAATGGTTCAGTGATTTGTTATCCAAATTTTCGGATAAATTTGTTGAAAGATTCATGAAAAGCAAAACAAAAGATATTAACTCACAAGTTAAAATGATAACTGAGTCTGATATAACCAATCATGATATCTTTAATTATATTGACTTTTGGATGTATTCAAAGATTCCAACATTCCAATTTTCGACGGAGTATAGAACTGTTGTATTCAGAAAGTATTTAATAATATACCTTAGAAGTTATAAGAAGAACATAAATGACTTTGTTAGTAAAAAGGAGTACCAATCTATGGACGACTCACAGATATGGAAAACTCTATTAGATCTAATAAATAGAATAGTATTTACTTATGAGAAAGAGATGGAAGAAGCTGGTATACCGAAGGTTGTTATTGAGAAAATGAAAACCAAGAATAATGATACAATCTCTCTAACAATTGATTTAATAGAAGGTATCTGTAATTCTCAGTTCTATACATCAGATAAAAATCTATTAAAGGTATACTCAATCTTAAATATTATGCTATCTATACTTGAGAACACTATATCCAATTCAGAGCACGTTTGTAATAGTATCAACGGTCAATTAAAAGGTCTATCGATGGATGGAAAAACAGAACCATAATCAATGAGACATCTAAGAACGTATAAACTATTTGAAAGTGATGATCGCCGAAATGAAATAAGAAATAGAATTACCAACAGAAGGGATCAAGCTAGACAATCAATTCCTGATTTCATAAAGAAAATGTCCAATGTTATCAATACCAACTACGAGATATATGATATTGATGAAGAAAGTATAATGAATACACTTCAGTCATACTTAACCGCTGATAAGGGCAAAAAGGAGATAGAATACAGAGAAATATGCGGTGATATGAGTAATATCGACAATACAGGTCGTGTAGTTGCGATTATATTAAACTATGGATATAGCATTGGATACTTTTCTGCCGGATCCACATCAAATCCGGATGTTCAATTTAGTAACCTCATTAGCGATATATTCAAATCTCTTCACTTTGAAAAAGTCTCCAACAACGCAATACCACCATATGATGGTCCGGTTGTCTTATCATCATCCATAACAGCTTCATCATTTGACACTAAAAAGCAAATTGATGATATTGGTGATATGATTAAAAGATACTATAATGGTGATAGTGAAATAGGAGAGCTGTCCGTTTTGATAGGATGTATATATCAATATGGTTATGGGCTAGGAAATGATACATCATATATGGTGACAATGGATGAACATGAAAAGCTACTAACAGTACTTAATAAACTAAAACATTAAATCATAAACCTCATCTGCTGTAAATTCAGGATCGGTTATCTTTAGATCATATCCAGAAAATCCAGTAAAATCTACCTCATCAGAATCCATTCTTCTTCTAACAGAATCATTTTTATCTTCTCTTTTCATAAGTCTTGATTCCCTTACCGACCTGTCGATGTCGAGGTATATGACAAAGCATTTCTTTCTGTTCTCATCTGATATGTTTGTAAATTCACTTGGAGTCATTATGAAGACCTGACCGTTGTCAAATTCTTCTTTTGTTATCCCATAATACCAATTTTCTGGTTCGGAATTCTCCGGAGTAACTATGAATTCTTGATAAGCGAAAAGTTTATTCTCTTTAATTAGTTTAGTAAAATCAAAGTTTGATATGAAGTCATATGTAGTTCCTTGATGTTCGAATTTTCTTTTGGGTCTTGTGGTGGTTTTTAGACAAGGACGAAGTCCCTTCTCAATTAGTTTTCTCATTAAGAAGTCTTTCCCACTTCCGGATTTCCCTAATACGATTACTTTTTCGTGCTTAACAACACTCATTTAGTATCTCTTTTTCTTATTATATGATTATGTAGTATAAAGTTTATATACTACTTTTTGATTTGATTGACATCCGACTTTTGGAAGTTATCAAAGCTCATAACTCTACTCTTAGGTTCCCCTGTTTTTGTATAGTCTTGTTTTTGAGCAAGTGTATTTCTCAACTGCTGCATTGTCTTCATTGTCATCCTTTTCTTTCTAGACTTCTTACCAGTTCTGCTACCATGGTTTGATCCCATCTGAACAGGAACCTTTTGAGAAATTCTATTAGAACCACTTGGGTTATATGGTATTGAAACATCACCAGACCCAGTTGTGCCACCACCACTAGCCCAATTAGTACCAATTGTAGCACCAGCTAATCCGGAAGGCTGTGCTGAAACAACAGCACCCATCCCACCAGAAACAGCAGGACCACCAGTAGCAGATGTATCCTCTAATATCATTTGCTCTTTTATATAGATAGCTTCACACACATCATTCATTAAAGGATCATTTTGCATACCCTCTTTAATAAGTCTACTTTTAATTAGATATAGTTCTACTATTGGGAGATTTTTCATATTCTATATATTACTTTTCATTAGTGTCAATTTCATCTTCTCCAAATAAGTCCTCTCCATTATAATCTGGATACTTTTCATACATGTTGCCTATACCACCAACCCAACCAATTGATACAATTACAACAACAATCAAAAGGCACCCAAGAGGCAACATATACTATAATCTTTTTTTATCTATTGTAATCTCGTAGTTATTGGACTTAACCCAGTCTCTAACAAGAGATATAGACTCACCTTGTTTGAATGGTGTGTCAATATCCGTATTATCCGATATAATATTCATTATCTTACCCTTCATAGGAGTATAATAAATAGTAATTTCGAATTTCTTTTTTTTAGAAAAAAATCCAGGCTTTTTGTATTCACCAATTACTACTAATTGATTTAACATCTTATAGTATGTAGGCTTATCCATACTAAAATCCTTAAAATTTTTTATTTTTCGTTCACCACTACTCATATATTTTCAAACAACAATCTGTTTGGATTATATATAAATTATTAAATATGGATAAGTTAAAACAGTTAGAGATCAAAAAGCTTATCAAAGAGCTTGATTACATCGAATCGGACTTCGAATATAAATCCGAGATCATAGTTGAGAATGATGGAAAATTCATGAACGAGGTGACTGCTTTTCTAGCAAAAAATCCAGAGTTAAAAGAACTATTTGATAAAAAGATTGGAGATAAAATTGACAGTATCATAAAGAACCAAGCTAATGAAAATACTGATATAATAAAAGTAGATGAAGATGAACAACAACCAAACACTAGGGATGATGATGACACCGAGGGAAATGGAGGAACTGATGGAGAGATACCAGAAGGAATCGAGGAGACTAAAGAGGATCCCGAAACTGAAGAAAATACTAAGTCAACTAAGCTAAAAAAGCTATATCGAGAGATTGTAAAGGTGACACATCCAGACAGAGTCAAGAATAAGAAACTCAATGAGTTGTATATAAAGGCAACTGGTATGTATGATAGAAATGACTTAGCAGGCATATACTCAATATGCAGTGAATTAAGGATTGATTATGAGATAGATGAGAATGATGCTGAAAACATAAATATGAAGATCAGAACTCTAAAAGATAGGATAGGATTCGTTGAATCAACCTTTACTTGGAAGTGGCATTATAGCAAGTCACAACAAGAAAAAGAGCAATTAATATTTCTATACATAAGAATGCAACTACAACAAAAGTAAAAACCCACTCAAATGAGTGGGTTTTTATATTATGGATATTTACTTAAGTAGTGAACTACTATATCATCCGTTGGATCTATTTTGAATCCTAAAATACTTGGAGTCAAGTATAAGACCGAATTCACCAACACATTTGTATTACCAGTAACACCACCATCAGTTGAAAAGTAAGCTGCGGATGATGCAGTTGTTGAATTTGTTTTAACATACACACCATTAATGTAGACATGAGGAGCTCCATCAGAGGCCGTACTAAATGTATATCCCAAAACGTTACGTGGATTGGTATCATTCTTAAGGAATGTTCCGGTCGGGTTATTGTTTATCGCAATTTCTTGTTGAGCACCAACTCCATTTAAAGCACTATCAATAGCACTTAAAGCAGATTGAATTGTTGAATTGGTACCTATTACAATAGTAGGTAGGTTAGTTGTTGTCAATATAGTACTAGCATCAGCGAATAAATAATCACCACTAAACGTAACACCCTTCATAACATTAATATCAATAACACCAGCTGATGATGTTAGACCATTACCAGCAATTATCGATGATTGAACGGAAGCGGTAAAGTTATTAACTTGCCCACTTGTTATTGATATTGAAACAGTAGCAGCAGTTGTTAATTGACCACCAGCATTTACAGAGAATGTGTTTATTTTATCAGCTGTCCCATAAGAACCAGCAACAACACCAGTGTCCGCAATTGATACGGTAGCATATCCACCAGTGGATGAAACATTTATTCCAGTACCACCCAGAACAGTAACAGCTAGTGACTGAACGGAAGCGGTAAAGTTATTAACTTGATTACTAGATATTGATATTAAAGTAGCGGTTGCTGATATTGCCTGACCTTGTGCATTAAATGTAACAGATGGAACACTATTAGTAGAACCATATGTATTAGCGTTAATTGTTGTATTTGCAATCGAAACCGCATCAGAGCTAATTGTTATACCTGTACCAGGAACAACATTTATTTTACCACCAGAGGCAGTTAAACCACTTCCTTCTAAACCAATAGCAGCTTCTGTATAGTTAATACCAACTGTATTGGAACCAACAGAGATACCATTGGCAGCACCCACATCCAAAACACCAGAGGTTAGTGTCAAACCATTACCAGCAACATAATTAGCCAATGTTAATTGAGTAGATGAAAATGTTAATCCACCAGATGGATGAATATCAACAAAGATATTATTACCAGTATTTGTTAAACCATCACCCCATATAAATGAACCAGCTCCATTGAACTGTGTCCATAATTGAGTATCGTTACCAGGACTAACAGTAGCACCTGTAGCATTTGTATCATATAAAATCCAACCAGTAGAGCTATAAGTAGTTCCTCTTTCAGCAAATGTGTAATTACCCAATGATACTTCATTCCCAGGATCACCATCAGCGTCCGATGCTCTTGACCAAGTTGTTGAACCAACAACATATATACCATTATTAATGGCACTTATTTGTCCAGCCAATAAAACTCTTCTACCAAGAGAAGCAGTCACACCATCAACACTAACCGATGGTCCGAATGGAGTAATATTACCAACAGAAACCAAATAAACCGACTCCTTCGGATCTAATCCAGCAGATAACGAATCAGCATATTGTTTTGTTATAAATGCATTTGGTGACGAAGGACTTACTTCATAAGACCCAAGATATGAACCAGTTGCGTATAAAAATATACCTTGATTACCTGTTAGGTCCAATTTTAATAGATCTAACGAAGTATCTTTTATCTGTTTACCGTTAATTTTACCGTACATAGTATTATAATATTTTTTGTTTTGTTATCGTATATATTAATTATCAAAATTAATTTTAAGTATTTAACTCAATTCTTATTATATCATCCAAATCTAACCCATATCCTAGACTAATCGTATCAATTGTCAAAGCTCCGGGGGAATAGGAGTATCTATAAATTAGAACTCCATTTATTGTAACTGAGATAATGTTGTCTACTCTGACAACAGAAGGAACAGATATAATCGGAGATACGACACCCGTTACTTCCATTATACTTGTAACTCCTCCAACAAAATTAAATGATCCAAGTCTACCGGTATATTTCCAATACTCCACTATCGGTGGGTTTGTATCATCAACCGGATCACCAGGATTATAAGGAAATCCCTTAGTAAAGGAGACTACATCACCTTGCAAAACCCATCCAGTAGCAACCGACACAGTGGTTCCTAATTGACTTTTAAGTACCGGAGCATAGAATAAACCATATCTATCAGGAACGGTTCTTTTTCTTTCGGTAGGTGATAGATTCATATTAAATGAATATGAGTTAGGAACATATGTGGTCGATGCTGTTGATGCCTGAACGATAGTTGACACTGACGCAGTTGCATAAACAGTTGGGATTAAATTACTCTCTATCCAAATGTCATCAACAAGTACATCAGAGAAGTCCATGTAGTCTCTATCATCCAAATACTTAACAAGCTTCCAGACATTACCATTCCAAACCAACACTCTATCAAGTAAGGTATCAAAATATATCAAACCTTTATCTTCTCCAATATTTGGAGTTGGGATATTTTCATAATCATTGTTCTCAAGAAGAACTTGTTTTATTTGGTTCTTATTGTAATTATGATGTATGTATATTTTCTTTTCTATTCCTGACATTATATAATCTTTAATTTAGCTTTACGATCATTTACCAATTTCTCAAACTCATCTTTTCTAATCACCTTTTGGTAGACATCACTTTCTTTATTATTTTGAAGCTCCCACTCATTACCATTAGAAGTAGTGTATATATAATTCTGATCACCATCTGTAATTTCAATCGTTTTAGATGATAACTTATCATAAAACCTCTTGACATCATCATTCACTTTATACAACTTAGCATCTTCCCATTTTTTCAAAGTCTCATTCCAACACTCAAATAAAATATACATTGGGTTTTCCAATTCATTAGATTCTACTCCATATATAAACATAAACTTACAAGGCTTGTTGATAAAACACTCAAAATCATCAGTGGATTGTACTGGTGATTTTTTCAAAGCTATACTAGATAAAGAGTTTATAAACTCAACATCGTTTGACAAAAAGTCAATATTCATTTTACTTTGGTATTTCTCTCTTGGTAGTTTGAAAACGTCATAGATATTTTCTTCCTTAGCTCCGATAGAATTTAGGATAACATCATGCCAAAGATTTAGTGACTCCATCAAATCAACATTGTAGAGAGCTAAGTCAATTTCAAGAGACTCTTTGTATTTGCTATATGTTTTTAAATATCTCATCTACCAATTACCTTCTTTTTGTTTTCTACACTAAGATCCGGAATAGTTATTTCTATTGCATTCCCATCACGATGATAGACACCACTGTCGTACACAATGCGAGCAGCGATAGGGTTACCTATTCTTCTCGCAATGGAGAATCTAACTTTTTGAATATCACCAAAGAGATCATCCCTTTGATCCCAGAGTGGATAAACAATATCACATATCTCAATCCCTCTTCTATTTACTTTATCATTAAAGTACATAAATCTCCAATATCGAGACTCATTGTCTCTTATCATTTGATCCGATAATAAATTACCATCCACAATCTCATACTTATCAAAAAGTTCTATAAACGAGTCAAACATATTTAAAACCAAGTCATCAACTACCTCTCTAATTGAGAGTTTAGGATCGGATACTCCCGACTTATCCTCGAATATTTTAAATGATTTAATCAATTTCATAAATCGGATTGATGGTTTTAATATATATATTAAAATATGTTTATTGAAATCGATGAAGTGGTTACGAAATTATAAATTGTTTACTGAGTCTAAGAAAGAATACTCCAATAAGAATATAATTCATGAGATATGTGTTAGTATGGTTCTACTTAATAACGGATTTCTTGATAACATCCTTGATAAAGGACTGAAGGCCAGATATAGTGAGGACTCAAGTGTATTTCTAACTGACTTGAAAAATCTTATTCTTGCTAATAATAGACTACATCTTGGTAAATTTGTGGAGAACAATAAATGTGTTGCTGATGAAGAATTATCTAAAATAAATGGATTATTTGACTCAGTTGAATTTAGTATTGAAGAAGATTGGGATAAACTTATCTCAGCTAGAACAACAGCAAGAAATATTATTGATAAACTTATACCAGATGAAAAGCTTTCTCCAGAAAGAGTAAGTGCAGTTTATTGGATAGGACCTAATAAAGATGATGATCACCAAGAAGATATAGTTCTCGAAACATCTGACGGTAGACAATATAGCTTCTTCTTAAATAAGAATTTAAGTTCTCAAAAATCAGCGAGTTTTAACTTATTTGCTGATGATCTAATAGGACCTGACTTAGATAAATTATTTAAGGAAGAGTATTTAGACAAGTGGGACAAACTTACACAAGAGTGGGTAAGAATTCTCTATGAGAATGCTAATAAGAATATACAATTACATATAGAAAAGTTTATCGACCCAAAGAGAGTTGATACTGTTGGATATTTTGAATATTACGATATAAGACACAGAGACCCAAGATTCAAACACCTTGGAGAATTTATTAAAGATTTTAATAAAAATATTCTTAAATTTTCTGACTTAATGAGTGAGATATGGAAGAATAGAGATAATTGTTTTATGGATCCAGAAAGAGTTTACAAGGAGTGGATGGAAACAAAAGTATTCATACTTAATTCCAAAATACTAGAGCACTTACTAACGGACTCTTTGAAGTCAACTCACGCAGATGACATTATTAAACAAGAGGATGGATTTAAGTTAGCTAACGGCACAGTTAAGATGAAGTTATTTAAGACAATCGTTGAGAAGATTGGATGTCTTGAGAGACCTGTTTACTTCCTTGGAAATAATGGTAATTATTTCCACCAAGTACCATCGAGAGAGTTCTTCAGAAAGTTCTATGATGAAATATCAATTAAATTTGATTATCACGTTAAGCTCGTTGTGAATAAAGAAGAGGAAGAAAATGATTTTAATATTAAAATTATTCTTGAGATGGATGAGAAACCATTAATCAATATGAATATTTTTGTTAAATTTTCCGGTGGAGAGATGGGTGGTAAACTATCAGCTAAATATAAATTCGATTTGTCAGACTACTTCAATTATACAGTTTCTAAAAAAATGTTAGATACTCAAAATGAGGAATCTTAAATCATATAAAGTATTTGAATCAGAAACTCCACACCCATTTACTAGATTCAATGACTTACCACCAGTCATTATAAATTCACTTGACTACTTTTTTCCTTTATCCGATGAATACTTTTCAATAGATGCCTATGTTGATAATTTTGAGGGTGAGTATAATACAAATAGATGGACGATTAGTTGTATGTCAGCTTGGCTAGCTCCTGGTAAAGTAAAAGGATTTTTTATTGAGGACGTTTTTGAAATCTTTAAGGATTTTGAATCTTACTGTGATGCAAACCATCTAAAATATGAATACTATATAGGATACCCAAATAATATCAGAAAGAATCTTTCTGGAGAAGATGCTCCCAGTTATATTAACTCAATCGACTCCATACTACATCAGTTAAAGGGTGTAAAACTACAAACACTTATGATACATTTAGTGCAGGAAAAGTAAGTTCCTAAATATATACCTTAAATTTTTAAAATTTCAATGGCTGGTCTTAATAGTTTTGGATTATTTCCTATTTACCCAACGGGTCCACTGTCAACTGGACCTTTTCACGTTTCATTGGCTATACCCGGACCATTAAGTGACATATCAAAATCTGTTGGTATCACAGCTAGTTGTAATTTACTTATACCAAATATTGAATTTCTAATAAAATTTGCTGATGGTGAGATGAGTATCGCTGAGCAAATAAAAAAGAACATGATGTTAAAGAACATCAATAAATGCAAAACGGAAGAATCATTTAAGCATTTTGCCAAGCTCGTCAAATTAGATATACCAGATCCATCTAAGTATAAAACCAAAAGTGGTGGATACAGGATACCAGAAAGTCTAATATCCGTTGATCCATCCGATGACCTAATGGGTATAAAGGCAATGGAAAAGACAATAATAAAATCCATATTTGAAACACAGAAGCCTTATATAGAGATCGCTAAATTGGTTATTGAGAATATAGCAAAGATAGAAGATATTATCGCTAGAATCATGCCAATACTAGCACCTGCTCCCTCAACTGAGGTTAGACTCGCTATACAATCAGAAAAACCAAAAACAAATGATGGTGTTAAAAGCGGCAGACCAAAAGCAATTGGATATAAAGGAGGTGAGGAAATAAAGACAGGGCTCAGCAAACTACAATCCATATCTAAAAAAGGTAAGGAAATTAAAATATCCATAGACGGGACACCAACAACAACACCAAAAAGAACAAATCCCGCAATTCCACCAACTGGACAACCAGAATCAAATTCAACTGATGTGCCCAACGGAACTAATTATCAAGTGATATCAACTGTTTATTCAACAGGTCAATTTGATCCAAATATTGAGTATAATTATATCTATAAAGATATTAAAGATGAACCATTTGAATTATTAGAGAAGTCCAATTTGGATTTAGAAGATGATGATCCATATAAAAAATTAAAACCAAAGAAGGTAATATTTGGTATATTCAATAGCAGTGGAGAAATAATAAATCCAATGACTAAACTAAAAGCATTGGATGGTAACGGAAATGAAGTGGATACTCCATTTTATGTAGCTGATTGGATAACAAGATCAGACAAATGGTACTTTCCAAATAAGATGGGTAACCAAACTGCACAATATAACTGGCCTAGATTTGGATCACCATTCTACTATTGGGAAAGAGGTGGTGTGGTGAGGAGAGAAAGAGGATATCCAGATGAAGGAAATCCTAGCTTAGGAGCTTGGACTAGAAAGAAATATGATGATGGACTACGTAAAGGAGAGGACATAGTTGATTTTAGTGGAACAAATGAAAAGCAGGAATTTATAGATTACTTCACCGATCTGGTTTCCAAAAAAATAAATGCCTCCGATGGACTTGATGCTGGTGAGAAACAAGGATATATCAATGATGTTATATCTAAGTTATACACAAAGGATGAAGAGGGAACTAAACAAGTTGGTCCATATACTTTAGAAAAAACACAAATAGACAATCACTTAGATAGCGCATTTAAATATGGAGTATTAAATGGTAGTGTATTTCTTAATCCAAATAATCAACAACCAATGGATATACCAAATGGTATGAAATACCCGTTGAAACCAAGTAGACTTACAATAGCCGGGAAAGATGTTTGGATGGATCCCGAATCAGACTATGACTTAAAGGTTATAAAGGTTGATTCTGTATTGGATATTAGATACGAAGACTCACAAGGTAAACCAGAAGTCGAGACACAAATATTAAGCTTTATAAAGAACTCATTAACTATAAACGTTGATAATAACACAACAAAGCTTCCATTTAGCATTAGCATTGCTAAGAACCAAGAGGCTGCTCAAACATTCGAGAATATAACCGAGTATCAACTCGATAACTGGAATTATGATGACACTGATGGACTACTAGGTAAAGAAAAACCTAAGATAAACAACAACAATACTTATAATATAGAGACATGGAGATATGGAGAAAACCCATACTTTGTCGCGAAAAGCAATATTACTTTCCCATTACAGAATGATACATTTATAGAAATGGAGAGAATCGATGATGCCAATACACAATGGTCATATAAAGAATATACCGTAAATACCAAAACTTCAAATATTCCAGCAGTACCAACAGGAAATACAACAGCTGAATATGATATTGAGGATCCATCGGTTAGTAAAGTAAAAATAAAAAAACCGGTTGGATCGACCGACAATACAATAACAAATTGGTACTATAAAAAAACCAAGACGTGGTACACACAACCACCAGCATCTTGGAATACTAGTGGGTTTAAAATAGACTGGCAGGTTCTATCAACGACTTATGTACCAAATGGATCGTTACCACAAACCAGATCCGTTAATACTAAAAAGTTTCACATAGATAAGGTATCAGGAACATCATCTTGGAAGTTCAACGATATAATTTCAAGTACAGAGATAAGAACCTACAAACAGGTAATAAATGGAGAGAAGACTCTAGGGGAAAACTCATTGGTGGAGGTTGTTGATTATAAGATCAAGAGGTGGATAATATGGAGAGTGTCTTTGGGAGCCGGATCTACCATAGACCCAAATGCCAACTCTCCTAGATCAATAATGCCTGCTTTTATGAAAAGTAATAATATATCACTATTATACAACACGTTTGGTAATAACGAAACATTTAATTTAGCAATAGACACAACCAACATACCAGCTTTCCAGATTAGAGTAAAAGATAATACTAAGTATGGGAAAATGATTGATCCTACTAAGGTCACAAATAATCACCTAACTGGACCGGATCTCTACTCACAAGGTAAATATGGTGGGTCTCCACAAGAAATTGGACTTGTTAAGAGGTATATGAGAACTGAATTGGATGTAGAGACATACTACATACTCGAAGGAATACTACTTGAAGAGAATGTTCAAAATGGTGCTGCTGGAAGTAATACGAACAACGCCAATCCAAATTCACAGAGTGGTGGTGGAACTGAGTGGTATCGAATGCCAAGTGCTTTGGGAGCTACAAAGGTATTCTTGTCACTACTAGCTGATATTTTTTCCAAACTAATCCCAGCGATTAATAAACTTATAGCTTTATTCAAAAATCCCGCCCAATTTATCACAGATATCATCGCGGAGAAATTGGGTGAAGGTTTTTTGATATTCTCACCAGAAGCGATGAATGTGATGTCCAAAATGCCAACTATTAAAATACCAGATAGAGAAAGTTTTATAAAAAATTCAGTATTGAATAATTATATATCGGTTAATCCAGACGGAAGCTATAGATTTTTATTAGATGGATCAGGGTTAATGAAGTTGCCTATATTTGGAAATACCATAACATTTGGTATGCAATTAGCTATGCTACAACCAATAATAAAATTAATACTATCAATAGATTTTAATGACATACCCAATAAGACACTTGATTCATTCCTAAAAAAGGAAGAAAAAAAACCAGCTTCCCCTCTCGGCAATCTAGGAAATGTTGATCTAAGAGCTGACCAGAACAACGTTAAGAATACAATAGTATCAGAATCAAATGGTAGACAGAATACAGAGGAGGTTTCTATACAATACTCCACTGGTAAGTTCATCGAGGGTGTCGATTATCAATATGTATATCTTACTGAGTATGTTGCTAACTTAGTAAAGGAGGCGGATGAACTGGAACTAACAGATGATCCAGATAATTTAGAACTTGCTAAGGCTAAGTTAGAATTAGCATTAAAGTCAGATCCAAAGAATCCATTATTAAAGAGTAAGTTTGATGACTTATTCAAGAAAACAAATAATTATATACAACCGATATTGAAGTTTCTAATTGAGATAGTATCATTACCAATTAAAGTAATTGCTGGTATAATACAATGGCTTATGGATTTTTTCAAAAGTCTAGCGAATCCATTAACATTACCAACAAAGATGGCGGAACTACTATCATTCAAGTGGATAATGGAGTTCTTCTCACCAACCAAGCTATTAGAATTAGCCGGTATAAAATTTGATATACCAAAACTACTTGGTTGGGTAAGTAATCTAAAAAGTTTTGACAAAGACTTTGAATTTGATTTATCGGAAGTTATCGACATAGCTCTTATAGCCAAGATGCCAAAAGTTAAGAAAGATCAATTCATTGATATGTTAAAGAAACCATTTAGAATTCTATACTCGGTTCTATGTTTACTAGAAGCATTGATAAACGCTATAATAGACTTTGTTTGGGCCTCTCTTGGAATAGAGGCTATTATACCACCACCACACATTAAATTATGTAAACAACTAAATGAGGGTGATATGAGTGCGGAAGATATAATGGATCTATTAAATGGACTTATGAAGGACCAAGGAGCATCATCTATGAGTGGCGGTGACGGAGACGCTGGTGTGTCTGGTGGTGTTGGTGCTGGTGACTATAACTTCATCTATGAAATTAAGTTATCAGATGGTAGATTATTGAGGGATTTAGATCAAGAAGAGCTCAGAAAATTTGTTGAGGATAACAAGGATGTGAGCTTTGATTTCTTGTTTGATTAAACATTTCTCTATTTATCAATATAAATAAAAAATACAATCGATTATGGGAAATAGCAAACACAGAAAAGATCACAAAAAGAAAGTTCAAGCTAGAAAGAACAAGATGCAACAGGATAAGAACAGAATGCAGAAAATGCAGAAAGAGTTTATTATGAATCTTATTAAGAAGGAACAAGAGAAAGGAATGTATAATGACAATCCAATGATTCAACCTGTCGGACCATCCACTGATAACCAAATTGTAGAAGGACCCTCTATCTAAAAGAATAGAATTATTACTGATAAAAGATAAAAAGCTTTCGAGCTGATATTGATCTTAGTTCTTTCGGATAAAGCTTTGTTTACTTTTTGTGTTAGATACTTTCTAGCCAATTCAGTTTTGTCACTCGAAGGATTCTCAATTCTACACTTGGTGAAATACCAATTAGCTAGTAAAATTGAATCTATATCTTCTTTTTTCATTTGATGATAAAACTTTTATTTGTGGTATATATAAAAACTAAAAAATACTTTTTTTAACGTGAACAAGACACAATTCAATATAAACGTAAACCGAGACGACGCAACACTAAATGATTTTTTGTTTTGTTGGTCAAAGTTTGAGAGTAGACCCAATAAGATTGTAGTCTATAACACATACTCAACAAAGGAATTCAACGAAATTATATCTAAAATTACATCAGATAGAAATATACTGACTGAGATAATTCCGGATGGTGAAGAGTATCTAATTAATGACAAAATATTTCTTAAAATACTTGATGGTCTTTATATATCATATGTTCAGATCGATAGGAACTCAGATAAATCAATTATTAACGAACTATGTTTCTTCTATAAGGGAGATAAGGAGTTCAAAACTATACAGACTACAATAGAATCACTAAATGGATGTTTGGTTGACTTCTGTGAAGAACAAAGTAATAGAATAAACACACTATCAATCGGACCAAATGGATTAGAAATAGATCCGGTAGGTTTAATGGATACCGACCTAGACAACACCGAACTTTTCTATAACCACAAAACATTTAAGGGTATTAAAAAATTAATAAAGTCAATTAAGAAAAGTAAAAAGGGACTTAGTATCCTATACGGACAAAGAGGAACTGGTAAAACATCCATGATTAATTATCTATCAACATCAATTGACAGAATGATCATATTCATCCCAAATAACATGATAGACGCAACTATTAATAACCCAGAATTCAAAAGATTTATCAGAAGATACCCAAGTCCAATAATTATCATCGATGATTGTGAAATGATGTTTAATGAATCATATAACAAATCAAATATATTAGTAAATAACCTCATTCAATTAGTTGATGGATTTCTATCCGATTCTATCGAGGCTCAAATAATAACACTTTTTAATGTGGATAGTGATGTTGAGATTGACCATTCTTTATTAGATTGTAATAATTTAATAGACATCGTAGAGTTTACCAAATTAAACGGAGAAGAAGCTACCGAACTTAGTAAATATCTTGACAAATCAAAGAAGTATAAATCAGACACAAGACTGATTGATGTTGTAAAAAACCGTCAGGAAAAAGAGATAATTGAGATAGGAATATAAAAATTAATATATAAACAATGATTTCAGAGTTAAAAGATGATGATATTTTAGATTTCTTAATGAATTCCGATTTAGATGGCGACTATTCACCAGAAGAATTAAAGTACCTTTTATTAAAATGGAGATACTTTTATAGAGGATTACATGGAAGACTTGGTAGAGTCAAAGATGATAATGATGGTGAGATTAGAAAGCTATCAGATGAGATACTTGGCCTAAAGAATCAAATATCTCAGTTACAGATATCCGCAGTAAAAAGCGAAGAGGATGTAATATCACTAAAGAACCGAAAACTTACCTGGAAGGAAAGAATTTCAGGAAAAATTATAACAAAGGAAGATGAGAATTCAGGACTACAAGAAGCTTGAAGAAAGTATTAATGAACAAGATTTCAACAAAAGTTATAAGAACATAAACATTGTTATGTTCGTTCTTTCAATTTTTGGACATTTTGCTTCAATATTTTTGGCATACTTTATGTTATCTAAAATTTTATCAGCAGCGATGACTGATAATCCTATTGCCGTATTTATATCATCCATAATTATTCTATCCGGAATTGAATTGTTAAAAAGGGATATTTTTGATAAATTCAGTTTTCAATATCTAAAGATCAAAAGCTTTGGTAAAGATGTAATGCCATTATTCCTATTGAGTATATTAATAATAAGTATATCCTTCTATTCATCCATAAGTGGTGCCAAAGAATTCTCATCAAAGAGCGCTCAACTGGAAACAGATAAAATAGAAATTATTAAGAATTACAAGGATAGTTTAGATATAGTCTATAATGGAAAGATTTCCGATATAAATAACGAGATTAAATTAAATAAAGGAAAGATAGAATCCAAGGATAAGGAACAAACGGAGTTGGAATCAGTTCAACCACTATCATATCAACAGAGAAACAGAGTAAGAGACCTTAAGGAAGAAAAGAGACTTCTAAGAGAAGAAGACTCCAAGCTTGAGAGTGACATATCTAAATTAAATACCGAACTAGCAGAAAAGATCAAAATAAAAGAGGAAGAGCTTACAAAAGACACAGATTCCAAAAAGGATGATAATAGCAAAAATTCATTCTTATTTATTATAATATCAACATTCATAGAGATTACAATTCTAGCGGGAGTATATTTCAATAAGTATTACAAATTTAGATCTTATAAAGAATTTAGAAATAAAGTAGACAGAGATCCACATTACCAAAAATGGATTATGTATGAGTCTATACTTGATGTGTTATATGGAAAAGACTCCAAAGTAAATGATAAGTTACCATCCAATAAGAACATTGCTGAGATGTGTAAACTTAATGATATTATTGTCTTACCAAAAGACATGAATGATTTTATCAAATTAATGATAAACCTCAACATCATTAAATCAAGCGGTAGTGCTAGATACATCGCTAAACAAAGAGACTTAGCACTAGATACACTAAAAAGTCATTTCAATATATCATAATGGAATACAAAAAGGGAATGGTGCTCGTATTCCAACCAAGCATCATTGAATCAGACACCAAACACGTTGAAAGATTTACAAAAGGCACACACTATATAATTTCTGATATATGTGATTATAACCACGAGGAATATGATCCGGGATTTAACAAAGTTATTTCATTTGAAAACAGTAAATTTGGATGCTTTATTCGATTTGCTGATAAAAACTTCACAATACTCGAAAATTATAGAGATATGAAGATTAAAAACATTTTAGAATGACATACACTAATGGATATTTGAATTACACAGGTAGTAAATTTAAACTACTGGATCAGATACTACCAGAGATGGACTACACAAAGGATTACTTTGTTGATCTTTTTACCGGATCATTCGTTGTAGGAGCTAATGTTGTTGATAGGTATAAAAAAGTACTAGCGAATGATATTATATCAGATTTAGTGGGAATACATAAGAATCTCTTAGAATCGGATGATATAATAGAGAAAACTAAATTATTATGCCCATCGAAGATTGACGGAGATGGATTTTCCAAATTGAGAGACTCATTTAATACCGAGAAGTCACCAGAAAAACTATGGGCTCTAATACTGAGTTGTAATTCTAATTTTATGAGATTTAATAAATCATTTTATTTTAACCAAACATGGGGTAAAAGATCTTGGAATGATAATACTCAAAAAAAGGTAAATGAATTTGTCGAGCACATAAGACCATTTAAGGATAAAATAATGTTTATGTCTAAGCACTTTAGTGAAGTCAAGGTAAGTAAACCCTGTATGGTATACATTGATCCACCATATTCAAATACAGAAGCAGGATACTCTGCGTACTGGGGAAAGGATGATGACGTAAAGTTATACGAATACTGCAAAGAACTAGATAAAAATGGATCGTCTTTTATGGTATCTGGTGTCTTGACACATGATGGAAAGAGTTGTCTATTACTAGATAAACTAATCTCGGATGGATACCGATATAAAGAACTTGTATTTGATTACAATAAAGTTTCTAAAAAAGGCAAAAAAGAAACCACCGAAATTATAATAATGAATTATCAATTTTAATATATAAAACATAAAAATTAACCAAAAATATGGAAGTGAAAAGATATAACCAGTTTATCAACGAAGCTAAAAAGGATGACGCTAAGGAAGAAATCATTAGTATGTTAAATGCTAATCCTACCGTAACAATGAGCAACGATATGTGGCCAACCGAAAAAGGTATTTATTCTCAAGCCGGTATGATTAGATATCTTAAAGACAAATATAACAATAACCAAGTTCTAAATGCTCTACACGACATTAAGAATGATAAAAAGTCAGGAATCAAACATATAATGGTTAAGAACTACTATTATAATGAGAACTACCCATACTATTATATAGGTTTAACAGAAGCTGAAGCTAAAGAAGCTAAAGAGAAGTATGAAGAGAAGAATGAAGTTGTCAACAAAAAGACAATAGAGAAGAGGAAAGAAACTAAAGAAGCGAGCAAAAAGGCAGCTGAGGAGAAAAGACCAGCTAGAAAGGCAGCAGCTAAAAAGAAAGCACCGGCTAAAAAAGCAGCGGCTAAAAAAATAGCACCTAAGAAAGTAGATGCTAAAAAATCAACTAAGAAGTAAGAAATAAAATAAACACATTAAAAAATCACTATATAACTTATAGTGATTTTTTTTTGCCTATGAAAAACCTATTATTAATATTACTAGTGACCGTTTCGATAGGTCTGTATGGTTCCATTAAGGACACCACAAGATATAAACTTAACATAAAGGAAAGTTCACGGATACTAGCAGCAATAGACAATCATATTAAATATGATGAATTTGACGTAATAGAATATTATCTAACTGATACACTATTCATAGTTATGGATAGGAAAATGTACCAATGCAATAACTCATATGCTATAGACATGTTAAAAAGAACTAGATCGGTAATTAAAAACAACGATTATAAATATAAATTAAAGATAGTGGACGATTCAACATATGATTACATCTACATCGGGTATTATAAGCATATCGTAGGAGGTTATACAAAATATGACAAATATGAAGTAACTCTAGAGTTTATTGAAAACAAAGATAAAATCATTTTTATTGCCATAATATTATCAGCTATGGATGATGATTAATATAATATATACTAAAAAATAATTGTTATTATGGAGTACGTTGATAAGTATGAACAAATTCTGAAACTTCTTACCGAAGAGACTGAGATAGATGGTAAGAAGTATAACTTAAAGGAAGACTTTGAAAAGTTTTTTATTAAAGGAAATAAGACAGCCGGAACTCGTATCAGAAGAATGATGCAAGAGGTCAAAAAGGTCTCACAAGAAATTAGGAGTGATGTCCAAGAATACAAAGATAAAATCTAATAAAAAAAGTCGAGATGAACTCGACTTTTTTATTTAAGAACAACGTCAATTTTTTTATCCCTAAAGTAAGTAACCAAGTCGGGATATTTATCATTTATACAAGTACACTCATCAGTCTTAAACTGTTTATAATTAATGGCGTAATATGGCTGACACCATTCTCGATAATGATCATCTATACACATAAATCTATACCAGGTTGAGTATAAAATATGATTACCCGAATCATCAAGAAATCTTCCAACAATACCCTGTCGGTGAACTTTACCATCTGTATAGTAGTTACTTTTCAAAACATCAGCACACAACTCAAGAAACTCAGATTGAATCCTCTCAACTTCCTCGGGAACGTGTTGCATATATGGCATTAGATACTCACGATCAGCCTTTAACTTCACCAGGGATTTGGGAAGACCACTCATTATATCATCAACTCTACTTTGTAAGTCCTTGTTCATAATGTCTCATTACATAATTTATACCGGGCTTAACACTCTCAGGGATAAAATACCCACTATCCTTTATCATAGGAGCTCTACCACAACCATACTCGGCTAAAGTGTACTCCCAAACAGTTCTTTCATTTTTAAATCTACCAGACCAGAATGAATGTATAGAATGTATAAGATTGGCGGCCACTCTTATATTATTACCCTGAGTATGTCCATTTTTTAAATTTAACTTGTTATAATACATGTTGAATGTAGACTTCACAACCTGCATATAACCCATAGCACCCGATCCCTCTGAATTTGGAATGAATTGAAATTTTGATTCTTTCTCCATTATCCTAAAAAATATAACATAGGGTATTTTGTATCTATCCACCTCCTTCACCATCAAGAAGAATATAGAGTCCGGAACAGCCTTAAGATTTGATATGTGTTCAATTTTTGATTCTTGTATGACCTTGAATTCAAGATATCCTCTTGATTTAAGTTCAACAGAGAGGTTAGATATTTCTAAATTCTTATCTAATGATGATAGATACAGATTAAATATAACAGAGTCTTTTCTGTACGAACTATATGTCAAGTCATCAATTTGTGATTCATTAACCATCTTACCAAAGAAGAATGATGACACAAGAGATATTATTAATATAGTGGTGAATAACACCAAATACTTATTTGAGAATATAATTTTTTTTATACTCCAAGATCCTCTAAACTCTGGATAACATATCCAATTTAATAATGAGTGTAGTTGCCATCTTATCCTCTTTTCAAAAAAATCATTTCTGAAATCAGTAATAAGTAACCACTTGTTTATTCGATTTAATATTCCCATCAGTAGCTAATATACAAATTTATCAACAATAAAACAAAAAATAGAGACCATATTTTAATATATACAGAAACGAAATAAGTCCATTATGAAGAAGTTCAGTAAGATAACCAATCAAAAGATAGGTGAAGAACCAAAGGTTAAGGAAAATAAAGTAACAGAAGAAGATATATTCAAAGCTAGTGTTATGAATCTTATGGAACAATTATTGACTATAAGTACTTATGGACCTGTTGATAGATACCTAAGAGCGGGAAGCATTAAGATTGCTGGTAAGGAGATATTCCTTGAAGCTCTTATAAATCTAATGGGTGATAAGTCACTTAAGGATCAAGCTAAACTATTAGAAGGACTTAAATCTAGAATATCTGATTGGGAATCTTTAGACAAAGGAATAGAGGAAGTTACTACTCAATTAAATGAATCAATTAAAGATAAAGGTAAGATGCTTTCTCATAGAATGAGAATAATAGACCTATTCAAGATATATAAGGATGATAAGGAGACTTTGTTACAACAAGCTGAAGAAATGGCAAACAAAATAAAGAATGGTGAGAAAGCATTCTGGAGAGGTTTGACAGCAGAACAGATGGCTAGTGAGGGTAAGTTTCCAAAAACCGTTATGAATCAAATAGCGGATAAATTCTACTTCAGAGCAAAACAGCTAGGGTACAAGAAATAATAAATGGAACTTACTGATAATCAATTGGAAATTCTATATCAGATGGTAGAAGTTCATCTTGAATGGTTTAAAGTTTACAGCGATAACCCACCAAAATATGAAGAAGTATTAGAATTGAATCATCGTAAGATGATGGATATAGTAGAATCATGTGATGACTATACCGAGGAAATGATTGATTTCCTATTTCAAACAACCTTAGAAGACTATATAAAAATGTTAAGAGATTATAAATACTAAATCTTAGCAGACTTTCTAAACTGAGTCAATACAGAATTCAAAGTGTGTCTCCATTTATTATCCAATTCATCCCAAGTCCATTCCTTTTTGCTTCTCATATATTGAGGCAGACTCTTGAATGTTATATCATCCCAAATATAATTCGCTTCAGCAAAATCAACTATTTTTCCAAAGTTGGCTATTTGCAAACCAAACATAGGAATGCGAATGGAATGGAATATACTCTTAATACCAGAGTAGTATTCATCTTGAGCCAACTTCTTCTTACATTTAACCCAAGAATTGGAACTAATATGTGATATAGAATGGCGGAGCTTAGAGGCGTCCAATTTGAAGTCCCACTTAATATCTTCCTTGAGCTTTGCCCAACCAGGCGCAAAAATACACTCAAGATTATTTATTCTATGCCAATCTAAATCCTCTTTGAACTTCTTTGGAGTATATACATGTATATTGTAAAGTCCTCTTTTTAATCCAGATAGTTCTGTTGAATCAACAGAGTTGTTAGCAACCATGATGATATCCCAATCTGAAGTAGGACCAGATGTTCCATAGACACGTGATCCAAAAATATAGACACAGAATACCCTACTCGGATGAAATCCAGATGCACTTATTATATCTTCAACTGTTGGTATCATTTATTTGTGATAATGATAGACGACTTACTCTTCGAATACTAATTTAATTGTCGTTATATCTTTATTATTTGGTATATCAACTTCACCACCAATACTAAATGGTGTTACTCCACTGCGGTATATTATAGTTTTACCAACACGGTATCCAACTGTTTTCATAAAAGAGATGAGGTGTAGTACTGAGTCCTTAACTTCAGAATATTCGAAGCCTATAACTGTATCGAGTCCTTCGAGTTCATCATATACTCCTCCCTTAGGTTTAAATATATTTACTTCGAAACTCTCCCACAAAAGACCATTCTTCCAATGTGTTGGTGTGGCGACATTCACACACTCAAAACCATCGTCTTTTATATCCAATAGTATATCAGATATTTGATCTTTAAGATTTTGGCGAAATAGACTAACCTCTTCTGACTTAGACTCATTATATGTTTTTAAATATCTCACAAGGTATATATATTATTATCCACATAGCAATATATCAAGCTTGATATCTCGATATTTTTCTTTGTCTGGTTTTATTCTTGTGAATTCATTTTCAATCCAATCTTTGAATTGTCCTTTGGATTGTTCTGGTGTGAGATATGATGAATTTTTATAATTTCTCCATCTCATACTAACACCCATTCTTTCTTCGGTGGTGAATGAATCCCACCAAGCCGATTCTACACATTCTTTAACTTTATAACCAAACCCTTTTAACTCTCTTTCACGCTCACGTCGCCATGCTCTATCTCTGTTATTAAAAAAGGGGTCACTTTTTAATTGTTTATCTAGTTGTTTTTCATTCCACTTCTTTGTTGATATGTCGTTATACTTCATAATGTTCTCTGCGTTATTTTATTCATTATCAAATACCCAATTCACTTAATTTACCATTTCTTATATCACTCTTTGTTTTCCAATATCCTCTTGATTCAAAATATTTAAGATAAATATCATATTTATCATCTAAGGAAGATAGATATATTTTCCAATCACAGTCACTTGCTTTAATATCCGTAACTCTCCATTCTGTTTTTCCTTTTATGATCCAATAGTTTGGCTTTGATCCGGGTCCATGTGGTGGTAGTTTTCTAAATCCACCATCCCACCAAAAAGTCTTCTCCATAACAAAGACATCACCAACTTCCGGTAATTTGTATATTGATTTATTAAATTCCCACTTACCAGAAATATAGTTTATTCTCGTTAAATATATTGGCAAGGATATAAGAAACATTGATAGAGCAATGAAGATTAAAACACTACTATTAGAAAGAGCCAAAATTGAATTTGGAACACCAATCGACATAAGCAATAGGAAAAACTTCAGCAGTTCTCTCTCATCCAACCACTTGTGTAGTCTATACATATTATTTTTTAACAAGCTAAACATAATGTATCGTTATAATCTTCATTTCTTAAAATAACATCAATGGTTTGATTCCTTTGATATCCAATCATGATATTCAAAACATCTCTATAATATTGAAGTGTTTTCATTCTTCTTTCTTCACTCCTCCAATGAGTAGCGTTTGTGATACCCTCAATCTCATTTCTAACATCTTGAATACTCCAGTGTGGTTTGAGGTAGTCCATCTCCCTCAAGAATATAACATCACCACTATCATCAATAACAATGGTGTCCCTTGTATGTGAATGGTATTGATGATGTAGGCTATTACTATGTAGAGTGTCGGCTAAAACCCGATACCATTTACCTCTTATTGACCTAATTGTCATTAAATAAACTATCTAAAATACTATTTCTATGAAATGCAACATCCTCAAAATATGAGAATGGATAGAAGTCCAATCTACCATTATCGTCTCTTAAATATATGTTAAGATATCCGCTTCTCATTGTAGAGCTCTCTACCGTGTAGCTTTTACCTTCCGTTAAGACAACTTGCCCTGTCGGGTAAACATAATTACTAATACATTTAACAACATCACCCTTTTCAATTTTCATCAACTTTAGAAGTTTATCACTCAAGAAATTAGAAACATAGTTAATATTTAACTTCTTAAAGTCAACCTTTGAATCAGATATAGTATCAACAAATGATGTGAGTAAATCCTCTGTAACCTTCATTTCCCTAACTAATGTATTATCAAGTGACAATTTGTGTGTATGAAACCAAGCCAAACCATCGATCTTATCATGAACCTCTATCTCATTCTGAATTATATAATTGATGATAGCGACTCTACAAGAGGTAAATGATGATACTTTCTCACCTGATCTAGCACCAGATCCTCTTCTACTTGGCTTTCTTACCCATCGACCATTCAATAGTCTATCATAAAGATCAACATTCTTTAGTATATCATTAAACTTATTCTGCGTTTTATTAGATATATAAGTTTTAAATCTATCCAACGTAGTGTTAGTGACGAGCATTGGTTTTAACTTTCTCCAAGTCATTCCTTTCATAATGATGTCAATTCCCAGCGATTGATTTTGTTTAATAAAATCACTGAATTGACCGAATTGACCAAGTCCAACAGATTGTAGTGAGCTAAGAGATGCCTCACCATCAATATACTTTTGCATAATCGGAAATTTTAACTTAGCATCCTCAAACATTTTGAGGTTGTTTTCTATAATATCGTAGGTTATTTTCATATTTCGTAATTTTTATCCTAATAATTCATCAAGTTTGGCCGCTCTCTCAGATGATTTACCAAGAACGTCCTTAATATCTACCAAAGTTTTATCAACGTGATCCTTTTTATCTAGATTCTTCTTAATTATATCATCCGAATAAACACCATAGATAAATTCAACAACTTCTTTAGATAGATATTTAGTTTTTTTGTAGGTGAAGATGTTACCAGATTTATCTTTAAGGAATATATCACTAATAACAAATATCCTTCCGCCTCTAACTTTTGATTCAAATTCATACTTAAAGACAATTGACACTTCCTTGGTTTTATATTGAGTAACTTTCTTAGATTTGGTCAATGTTATATGATCCCAAGAAATCTCCTTATCCCAGTTGTCGGTCTGAATAGAGTAAAACACAGTATTGAATATATCATTGACATATTCATCACTATCAAAGTCTACAATTTGAACCATTTCTTTCTCCTTCACAGGACTAGGTTCCTCAACAACTTTACCACTCTTACCCTTATTCTTATTGGAAAGAATATACCAAAATGGCAATCCAATTATAATAATCGCTCCGACAATAATTACTATCGGTGATTCCGAACTTATACCCATGATTTTATTAATTTATTTATAGAGTTATTAATTTCATTAAATGAAGGGACTGCATCACCTCTGAAAATAAAAGCAACAGTTTTACCATTGATAGATAATTTAGAGACAGACTCTCTCATTAGTCTCTTTATTCTGTTTCTATCAACAGCTCTTTTAAATTTTTTCGCAGAAACAGCGAATAGGAACTTAGTATCAACGGAGTTTACCCATTTAAGCGTAACTAACTTATCCGTGGCGTATTTACCAACCACAAATAAGTTATCAATTTCTGCTTTATTTTTAAGGCTATTCTTCACTATTACTACAAATATACGAAATTTATTTGAATTAATAAAATTTTATATATACCTCTATGGAAACCAAGGCTATCATATTTGATTTATACGACACTCTCATTTATTGCCCTAGAGAGTCTAAGAAGAATCCATATAAAAGATTCTTTAGTGATATAGGACTAACTAAACAACAAGCTAGTGAGTGGGTGGATAGAGTTATGACAAATAACTTCAATTCATTTGAGGATATCAAAAATGCAATCAATCCAGAAATGGATATAGATTTAACATCATATCAACAAGACCTACAAGATGAAGTAATGTCCACAAGACTATTTGATGATACTTTAAAGACTCTAGGAAGACTCAAAGACAAGTATAGACTATTTTGTCTATCTAACTTAGCAACACCGTATAAAACGTGTTATAGTGAGTTGGGACTAGATCAGTTTATAGAAAAGCCATTCTTTTCTTGTGACTTAGGACTTAAAAAGCCCGACTCTGCTTTCTTTAAGATGGTAATGGATTATGCTCAATTATCTCCTAAAGATTTTGTGATGGTCGGAGATAATCCTACAAATGATTACCAAGGAGCTCTTAATGCAGGAATAAAGGCCATTCTGAAGGATAAGCCACTATCACAAGTTACCATTGACTTGTAAGCTCCCAATACAAACATTAGAATCATTTATTTTACTCTTATATCCCCAGGTATCATTGGTTATCATATGACACGCATGTCTTTTATTCTCAATTTTACCAATGCTCTCCATACTAGTAACATAACCGGGCCATTTTTCACTATGACCACTCGGTGTTACCCAAGGGCATCCCTTACAGGGTTTTCTACACTTTTTCATATTATATCTTCTAATTTCATCTCTCGTATGAATGAGAGTATGTATTGTTTATAGACTTCATCTTCACTCAATACTCTTGACTTTATCTCACCATTCTTTGATATCTGAGTGAATAGTTTTCCTTTATACGAAATAAGAATATTGAGTCCATCAGAAGTCATATTACACCAGGTTTTACTGGATGTGTCTAGTAACTTAAGCCATATCTCATACTTATCATAATACTTAAACAGAATATCTATATCATGGAACTTCATTTAAATATCAAATATTTTTCCAATTTTCAAATCTCGGTTAATGTGTGTTTCGTTTTCGATTTTTGCCCATCCTCTATCCTCAAATTTAGCTATTCTATGATGTATTCTTTTCACAGAATACATCTTTGCATGTTTATTGACGGAAAAGACTTTACTTTGTGAATGTATTATAGCATTTGGAAAGTCCTCATATAATCCCCTGGAGTCATAGGATACCCCACAACAACTTATATCAACATTTGCTATTAGATTCATAAAACCATCTCTATAAGTATCGCTACTGATGTCGTGTCCCATACCCGATGGTCTTATAACTTGCACCACTTTGTTTCCTTTAATCCAAGTGTGAGGTTCATTGATCACATGAATGTCAGTATAGATACTTGATAGATCCTTTGGAGCAAGAGATTCCATATAATCATACCCATTATATCTTAGTAGATCTTCTAAAAATCCAATTGACTTAGATCCACATAGTATATCAACATCATTTATCTTATCCCCACAAATTGAATCACGAACAGCTCCTCCAAAAATACGTATTAATCTATTATCGTCTCTAAAAATATCAGATGAGTCAAATCCCAAATATTCGTCTATTCTGTTTTTAACTCTATCAAATAATGTTAAATCCATCTTACTTAATTTTTTATCTCTTGATTCGGATAGATAGTCATTGTAAAATATTCTAAGAAAGTCGCTCTTTTTTGACACTTCTTGATAAAATGGGAAATTCTTTTTACCACCAAACAACACTTTAATCCAAATATCAATCCACCCACCACTTCCCTTGACATATATTTTACCATATAAATCAGTAGCATCGTATGGTTCATCACCCACAAATTCTATCTTATCTATCTCTATACCTGAAATTGAGCCACTTCTAGCGATGGTTGAGTCAATAAAGACCAAATTAGAGTACCTTGGATCTCGATAAACAAAATCATCAACCATCTCGGATATTATTTCCTTATCTATCTCCATTATCTCTTAACATATATTTGACAATTATTACCCGTCAATGTGGTGATATCCACCCTTTTATATTCATTACCCTCATATCTATCAACTTCCGGAAGAATATCATCAGGAACATCCACAATGGCACCACTGATGATTGATTCTCCCTTGATAGCAACATTAAATACACCACCATGCATCCTGATCTTTATGATATCCCAACCACCAATATAATCCAAATCCGGATCAACGGAAAATGTCACACCAAATTGACTTATCTGAACATCAGGTTGCCAGAGAGTCCCATATGAAAATATCTTAGCCATTACCCAATATCTTTTTAATCTTTATTTTTCTTAAAATATTTCTATTTGGATAGATATTAAACGATCTCATGGTCACAGCAAAATCATAGCTAATAGGTTTAAACATGTTACTTTCGCTATTTGTGAATTTTCCTTTACTCATTGAGTATCCGATCTATTTTATCACCTCTCCTTTTTGCATCATCAACAACTATTTCAACGGTTGATCTATCAATCCATTTATCCTTCATAAAATCAATGATCCCTTTTCGGTTTTTTGACTCATTGGCTATCTTAGCTTCTGAGGTATACCCCGTTGCCTTTACCTTAAATTTTCCAGCAGATACCTCAAGTATTTCGACCTCATATGTAACTTTAAACGACTCATATCCCTTCTCACCATACGCACCATATGACAATCCGTAGCTAGGTATAATACCTCTATCACCAGGACACACACCAAGAATTTCCTCTCTTGTTTTTCTTGTTGATTTAACTTCCTCTTCTAGAGATTTTATCTTCTCTTTCACCTCTTTTTCTTTTAGAGCAACACGTTCATTGGCTTCTCTGACCTCATTTCGTAGGTCATAAGCAGCGTTATACTGAATCATATTAGCGACCAATAGCAAAAAAGCTACTATTGAAAGTGTCAGTATTATGGTTTCATTCATAATTTAGATTTGGAACAAATATAAGGAAATTATTTGAATTGACTATGAGCTAGAAATTACATATTTCTTACCACCATCTTTCTTAATAGCCTTAACCGGGAAACCCCAAAGATACTTGATATAAGGCAAAACCTTATCAACCTCTTTCAACTCAAGCTCTTTCCCATTGATTGGAGTATATTCTAGTGATAAAGTTCTGTCACCATATAAATCAACACTATATACCTGAATATCAGGAACATACCTACTTCTATTATAGGATTCAGATAATGATTCTCTCACTTTCTTATACCCACGCTCGTTATGAATTGAAGTAACCTCATAGAAATCAGAGCCATTCTTATCATCGACCGCAAATAATTTCATATCCCTTATTACCTTTGGTGAAAGATATTGCAGAACAAAGGTCTCGTCTTTGAAATTCTCAACTATGTATCTGAATGTTTCTTGCCAATTAGGATTACCAGCAATATCAGGAAACCATTGTTTATCTTCTTCGGTTGGACTAAGAGACATTCTCTTTAAGTCACTAAATATATTAAACCCCAATGTATAGGGATTCAATCCCGAGTAATACTTGGAATCAAATGATGGCTGGAAGATAACATTTGAATGATTGTGATAGAACTCTAACATAAATCCATCATCGAGATATCCCTCTTCATACATTTTAGTTATTATTTCATAATGGGTGAATGTAGCACATCCCTCATTAACGACTTTACTTTGGCCCTGTGGATAGAAATACTGTGATACTTTTCTAACAATACGAACAATCTCTCTTTGCCATTCCTTTAGTTTTGGTGAGTTTTTTTCGATGAAGTATAGTATATTTTCTTCTGGCTGAGATGGAAATCTACTAGACTTTATCTTCTTGTCAGAATCGGATGGTGGTAGTGTTCTCCAGATATCATCCAATAAAACTCTATCATCTTCCAATTTCTTTTTTAGTCTATCGTGTTCCTCACTTGGGGATAATTTACGGGGCTTCTTATACTTATCAACACCATAATTCATTAACGCATGACAAGCATCAAGTGTCATTTCAACTTCTTCATAACCGTACTTCTCTTCACACTTAGCAATGTAGTTCTTAGCAAAAACCATATAATCAATTATAGAGTCCGCTTGAGTCCACTGCTTGAATAAATAATTGTTCTTAAAGAAGTGATTGTGTCCGTATGCTGCGTGAGCTAATACAAGAACCATAAGACAAGTTGTATTGTCTTCCATATTATAAGATATACATGGATTAGAGTTAATAACTAACTCATAAGCCAATCCCATTCTACCTTTCTTATATTGATTTTGATTTATTACGAAGTCTTTACCAAACTTCCAATGATTGTAGGAAATAGGAAGTCCTATAAGTGAATAGGCGTCAAGCATTTGCTCAGATGATACGACTTCAAATTGATTTGGATATGTATCCAATCCTAGATATTCTTTAGCTATTTTTGATACGATTTTATCCGCCTCGATGATTGTATTATCATCCCAATCCGGCTTAGAAAATAAGGCTTTAAGTTCTTTCTTTGTCATCTAAATTACTCAGTATTTTCTCTATCCTTTCTTTCCTAATGCCTTCCTTGTTAGGGAAGGTAGGCATCCAAATGTCAGCAACCCAAGTGAGAGTCATATCACTCATATTAATATTGCCATCATTATCAATGTCGATAGTATTCATTATATATTATACTGATAATTCTAATTTTGGTTGTAATTTCTCCTTAAGTTTAATTAAATTAAATACTTGAGATGTGGAGAATTTGGGAAATTTACTTTTATTAGTAATTATCCATTCTAGATCAACGAGTCTCTTTCTCGCATGCTGAACATAAAAAGCGGTGTATTTGATGCGACTTGATTGAATTTTTTCCAAATCAGTTTTTAATAATTCCTCAAAATCATCAACAGTAATATCCTTCAGAAAAAGACCTCTCGACATATTAATAGATCTAGTCTCGATATCTTGTCTTATACAAAGAACAGGGAATCCCTCAACCATAGAGTCGTAGATTCTCCTGTCTATAAAATTCATTACACTTTCCTTATTCATCTTACAAAGATACAATAAAAAGTTGGTATATACAAATTACTTCATCAGAGTCACATGACCCACATATTCGTGATGTATGCCGTTTAAATCAATGACATTAATCTTCCAAACATACACATCATCCTTTACTCTCACACCGTTATATGTGCCGTCCCATTTACCATCCTGCACACCATTATAAATTTGCTCACCCCAACGATTAAATATCGACATTGTGTAAGATTTATATCCCATAACTACTGGATAAAAATAATCATTTGTACCACTATCATTTGGTGTAAAAGCATTCGGTACCCAGAATGAATAAACATCCTTAATGTGAATTGTACCATTCGCAACAGCTTGACAACCAGCAAATGTAGTAACAGTTAATTGTACATTGTAGTATCCAATATTATTATAAGTATATAATGGATTAGTTGATATTGATGAATTACCATCACCAAACGACCACATATTAGCACCAGGTGTACTTAAATTGGTAAACTGAACTGAACTATTATCGATATCAGTAGTAGTTGGATTCGCCGAAAATGAAGCAACTGGTATGTCATATACATTTATTCCAAAGCTTGAAGATGTCGCACTACAACCATTAACATCAGTAACAGATAACGAAACCGTATAAGTACCGGTATTAAATGTATATGATGTGTTGCAACCAATCATATTATATGGACTCATGTTCCAATTACAAGATGTTGATCCCGGTGTTGTATTATTAAAGTTTACTACTAGAGGATCACACCCAGATAACTTACTAGTCGTATATGTAACTATTGGTAATTGATTAACAAAAGCAGTTAATGTTGCTGTAACCACTGGACTACAACCATCAGATAGTGAAACAGTATATGTCGTAGTCACACTAGGTGTAACAACAATAGATTGCCCAGTTCCGCCCGGAGACCACATATATGTATAGGGTCCGCCAGTTCCACCTGAACCACTTGCAGTTAAACTTGTTGATTTACCAGCACAAATAACACTTGGTGAGATTATTGCGCTCACATTTAATGGTGGATTTACACTAATAACAACAGTATTTGTTGCAGTACAACCATTAGCATCAGTTATCTGAACACTGTATGTTGTAGTAGTTGTGGGACTGACAGTAGTATTTGCGTTATTGCTACCATTAGACCAAGTATATGTATAAGCAGGTGTTCCACCATTCACATTTGAACTTAATGTTGATTGTTGATCGATACATATTGAAGTCGGTAAACCATTGATACCAACAGTCAATAAATTAGGTTGACCAAGTATGAAGGTCATAGCAATTTGACAACCATTAGCATCAGTTACTAAAACAGAGTAATTAGCCGCACACAATCCTATTGCAGGATTTGTAGTAGCACCATTAGACCATAGGTATGTGTATCCGGGTGTTCCACCACCAACATTCGCTAATAATTCACCATCACATGCATTAAAGCAGGTAACCCAGGTCACACCACCAGTAATAGTAAGTGCAGTAGGTTGTGTTAGAGTAACTGTTGTAGTCGCAATACAACTATTAGCATCGGTAGCTCTTATGGTATAAGTACCAGCAGTTAAATTAGTAAATGTTGGTGAAACTTGGTTTGGTCCGTTATTCAACGAATATAAATATAACCCTGTACCACCAGAACCAGTTACCGTTAGTGCTCCATTTGTACCACCAAAACATAATATATTTGTTTGTGATGCTAAAGACAATGTTAATAATGTAGGTTGTGTGATATTAGCAGCAACACTTATTTGACACCCATTTAAATCAGTAACAGTACAAGTATATATACCGAGTATTAAATTACTAGCGGTCTGTGTTATTTGAGCATTAGACCATAAGTAAGTATAAGGACCAACACCACCAACTGGTGTAACAATAGCCGAACCATTATTACCACCAAAACAAGATACATTAGTAGTTGTTATTGCTCCAGTTAATTGAGTTGGTTGTGTGATAGTCACAGTTGCGCTTGATGAACAACCATTATTTCCAGTAACAGTTAATGTATAACTACCAGCGGTTAAGTTAGTAGCATTAGCAGTTATCTGAGCATTAGACCATAAGTAAGTATAAGGAGGAACTCCACCAACTACATTAGAATTGGCTGAGCCATTATTACCACCAAAACAAGAAACATTAACAGTTGTTGGTATAGTTACAGTCGGCGCACCAGTATTTGGTACAACGATTGTTTGTACTACTTGACAACCATTGGCATCAGTAATAGTACACGTATATGTTCCGGCTAAAATAGTATTTATCGCTTGACTTGTTTGAGCATTAGACCATAAGTAAGTATAAGGACCAACACCACCACTTGGTGCTACTGATGCGGAACCATTGGGTAGACCACATGTTGTAGGAGTCATTGAGATTACTGATGCCAATTGAGTTGGTTGTGCAATCACAAAAGTATTTATTACTTGACAACCATTAGCATCAGCAATAGTACATGTGTAGTTACCGGCAAGCACCATAACTGATTGTGTTGTTTGCGCATTGCTCCATAAATATGAATATGGTGGAGTACCACCAGATGGTGTTACTGATGCCGTAGCATTACCACCAAAACAAAGGATATTAGTTTGTGAGTTTATAGCAGTCAATTGTGTAGGTTGAGTGATAACAAATGTTTTTGTTATCAGACATCCGTTAAAATCAATGATAGTACAAGTATAGTTACCAGCAGTTAGATTAGTTGCAGTTTGTGTTACTTGAGCATTTGACCACATGTAGATGTAAGGAGCAGTTCCACCTGATGGAGAAACACTTGCCAATCCATTATTACCACCAAAACAAAGGACATTAGTTTGTGATGTTGTAGCGGCTAATTGAGTAGGTTGAGTAATAGTGACAACTGCACTTGCGGTACAACCATTAGCACCACTCACGGTCAATGTATAATTACCAGCAGTTAAATTAGTAGCATTTGGTGTATTCTGTACAGGAGTTGAATTCCAAGTATATGTGTATGGTGCGACACCACCAACTACATTAGAATTGGCTGAACCATTATTACCACCGAAACAAGAAACATTAACAGTGGTTGGTATAGTAACCAGCGGAGCACCGGTATTTAATATATTAACAACTGCAGTTGTAGTACAACCACCAACACCACTAACAGTTACAGTATAGACACCCGCCAAAATATTAGTTGCGATAGGTGTATTTTGTACTGGTGCAGTATTCCAAGTATATGTATATGGACCATTACCACCGGTTGCGTTAACAGTTGCTGATCCATTAGCTTGACCACAAGTTGTATTAATAACAGTTGTTGTTAATACAATAGGTGTAGGTTGTGTGATATTAAAGATGGCACTATTTGTACAACCAGCAACAGTAGTACCACTAACAGTATATGTCCCAATTGGTAAACCAGTTTCGATATTTGTATTGTTAGCACTAGATGACCAGGTATATGTATTGAATCCTACTATTGCAGTAGCACTACCTACACCACCAAAACAAAGAGGATTGGTTATACTCACGGTCATAGGAGGTGGTATACTTAGTGTAACACAGACAATGTTAGATGTCGCTGTTCCACATGCCGAAACTATTGCTCTAAAACATGTATTTGCAGTTATATTAGCAACGTGATTTGGATTAGTTGCTCCCAATATATTATTCCACGGACCACCAACATTTGGTGCTGACTGCCATTGAATAGTACCAGAAGACCCAACCAAAGATAGATTAACCGTGCTATTTGGACAAACCGATATATTTGATATGTTTGCAACACCAGCAATTGCTGCGGGCAATACGTTTATTGTAATATTTTGTGTAATTGGCACACCACATACTGGTGTTGCGGTTACTACATAATTAGTTGTTACTGCTGGACAAGCCACTTTAGGACCCGGCCCAACACCTAAACCACCACTCCAAGAATAAGTCCAATTATTAGCAGGACACCCACCAGTAACATTCGCAGTTAAATTAGCACAATTTGGTGGACAAACTGTTGTAGTTGATGCGTTAATACTCAATACTGGTGGACCATTACCACCAGGAACGATAAATGAATTAATAGCGGTCCATGGTCCAACTGTACCGGTACATGGTCGCTCTCTAGCCCTAAACCAATAAGTTGACCCAGGACAAAGATTTGTAAATGGTATGAAGGCCGCGGTATATGGTTCGATGATGCAATTATCAAACCAATTAGGCGCGGTGTAACCAGGTATGTTTAATATTGAATGATACCACAAATTAGGCAAAGCTGTATTCCAAGTACCAGCCGCACATGCTGGCGCAGCACCGGTGAATCCACCGGGAGTACATGATAGTTCAATCTCCATATAATATGGTCCACATCCACATGTAGCAGGATCAGAATTAGCATTTATAGTTATACCCATTGGGCCTACTGCAAAATTATAATTTAATAATGTTACACCATGGCACGCATTTACTTTAAGTGAACTTAACATACACATTAGTACAACTGTGGCTATTTTTAGAAATTTGGTCATTTGTTTATATTTATTTTATTTTTTAATTCTATCATATAACGCAACTATGTATGGATTCTGTCCTGGTGCCTGTACACCGGAACTACCGCTCGGATCAACCATATGAAATATGGGATTTATATACGTAGGGTCTCTATAATCATCATACATAGATGTTACTATTTTAACACCAAGAAGATAACATTCTTTTGCTGATTTAAGCTCAATCTTGACACCACTATCAAATACTAATATATTTGATTTTGTCTCAAATCGATAATCTTCTAACTTAGCAGTGATCATAGCCATTTCATATTTAACAACATCAATCTCTGAAACCGTACCGGTCTCAACAACTCTAAATGATCTATAATCAGTTTGAGAACTCAATGATGCTACAGACAAACACATCATAATTATAATTTTTTTTATATTCCTCATAGATTTAGTGGGTTTTATTAGGATTATATATAACGCTTTAAAAAATGTTTAATTTGAAAAATTAAAGACTACATCACCAATATAGTCATTTCCAGGGAGTTGTCCCACTTTTACCCGGAGCAAATGAGTGAATCACCGCTACTATTTATTGAACGAAAATTATGTCCATCTTCTTTTCCTCTTTTCGGGAAATTTCTTATTCACAATATATAAAAGAATCCCAGTCAACCCACCACCAATGTGAGCGAAGTGTCCGATGCCATCTCCTTGCGAAAAGAATCCTAATAGAACCTCTGCGGCGAACAGAATAGAAACCAAATACTTGGCCCTCAATCCGATTATACCAAAGAAATATAGTTTTTCATCAGGATTAAGAATAGCAAATATTAAAAGTAGGCCATAGATAGCACCAGAAGCACCAACCATTGGTACTGAAGATTTTATCATGAACATATGAAGAAACGCAGCACCCAACCCACAAAGTAAGTAAAATATTATAAATCTTTTTCGCCCGAGGTAGTCTTCAACTTGTGGACCGATTGAGACTAAAGCAAGCATATTAAATATAATGTGTATGATACCACCATGTAAAAACTGATGAGTTATTAGCTGATGGTATTGAAATCCGCCCTGTGGATACAAAGCAAATGTTTGATAAAAGGGGATGTTTAGAAATTCTAATAGATATCCAATTATGAATATCACAATATTTGCGTAGAATAATTGCTTAACTGTCTGTGATGATTGGAACATATTATTGATTTATTATTTGGTTTATTTTTTTATCTCTTTCCATTACAGTGGTTATATCAGTGAATACTCCTGTTATTTTGGAATTCGCCTCAAGGAATTCACGAGAAATAAGTGTCTCTGTAAAAAACTCGATTTCTACATCATCTCTTATTATTTTTTCCAAA